>Ga0315914_1000367_pt1 | contig 53322 bp, 22 predicted proteins | sample MpolenodulesMG_FD_203920 | JGI IMG/M metagenome (GOLD analysis project Ga0315914, IMG submission 203920) | Medicago polymorpha root nodule microbial communities from Los Angeles, California, United States - elongated nodules | ecosystem: Host-associated > Plants > Roots > Nodule | place: USA...
CAAATTAAGAATTTGGAATGAATTTCCTATTGCTTAATGTAATGATTGATCACACAAGGATGTCATAGCCTTTAGATTTGTTGGTAAGCTTGTCGAAAATGATGACAGCTTCAAGGATGTCGCTGTATTTTTGGAAGTGTTATTGCTGGGTTTCGTCACCCTTTTAAAGGATGAAATTGAAGATTTAAAAAGGAAAAAAAGTGAGCTGGATTTGTTGCAAATTGGGTTATTCATTCGTTTTATATTCCAAAAACTCAGCATGATAATTGTGGAATTAATTGGTCAGCGGTGGTTTCCAACACAATACCAGGGCAACAACTTACCTTTTGTCTTAGTTTGGTACTTTGTACCGTGTAAACCGGAAAGGATAAACAACTACCTGCTATTGCCAGTCAATCAGCAAGGACCATGAGTGGATCTTAATAAAAGAGGTTCATATTAGGGGCTCCCATTAATGTCACATCAATAACTATTCTACAACCGTGTTCAAATAAATTTCAACTCAAAACAATTATTTTTTCTTCTATGTAGTTTAGTGACTAGAATTCACCTTTTAAATAAATAAGTAGGATGTTCGATATTCGAACTCTGACCTTATATCTAACGATGCATTGTCCCATCCGATTTAACTATCTACACGAGGACCATGACCAAACTTTAAGTAGGCACTTCTTAGACAAAATAAAGTTTAATTATATTCTTTTCTTTTAAATCGTTTGTCTAAATTTAGGGACGCAAATAAAATATTTTTGAAGTTTGAAGTCCTATTTTTTTGTTTAAAGTTTAGGAGGAGGTTAATTAAATTTTAGGTACCCAATTAAAACAAATTAGTTCAGTGATCTAATTAAATGCTTTTCACAAATTCATGGACTCAATTATATATATTTTTAGTTCATATACTTATTTAAATTTTTTAAAATAGTTTAGCGACATGAAGAATAATGAAAAAAGTTTGTTCTTTTAGGGGGGAAATGTTTGTTGTGATAGACAAAATAATTGACAAGCACATGACAATATTTTACCTCTTCTTTATGTATTCACTATTTGATTGGGGATTACATTTGCATGTTAGAAAGAAGTGTTTTTCTTCTTCTTCTTTTGGTTAAATAGGTTATTGGTTAGAAATTCACTTCTTACGGATGAATATGTAGGAAATTAGGTTTGAACTTCGGCCCATGCATATATACTCGTTTTTTTGTTTGTACGGGAACTTATATACTCATAGATAAACACTACATAAATGTACTTTCATTTATTATTAGAAATTCAAACATCTGATTAACCTCTAAATAACATTTGATTCAATCACGCAATTTCTACATAAATAAGATCTTTTTTACGACCTTTCAAAAAAAGATATTATTTTTGAATTTGAAGTTTGAACAAATAAAAAAGTGTGACGTAAGACTTGGTATGAACTAGCCTGAGACTTGGGATCTGAATTCGCGGCAATTCGACCCACAAATTGTTTCGTGTGACATAGTGATTTATGTAGTCTCTAACACCCCAATGCATTCGATGACCTCCCAATGGTCAACATACCCAACCATTGGAGGTCGTCATTCGGCTTGGCTCTTCTCCACGTCAGCACCATTACGAAGTTGTATAAATACATCCCTCCGTTACAATGCAAGCTATACATTCTTTTCATCTAGAAACAGCAGTGGAGTTAGGAATTTTATCGAGTCTGGGCAAAATTTTGATCGCATATTCACATGCGAAATAATATATAAATAGTCATAAATCAAAATAAAAGAGGCTCGCCATTTTGTTGATAAAAGTACAATTTAAAATAAGAGAGATCAAACATAACTTGTCAAAAGTGTGCTAAATAAAATTAGGAGGTAAATGCCCTTTTCGAGACCTCTTTGCAGTGAATGTTCAAATAATATCAACATCATCAAATGACTTAAACATCTCCCGCTCGATGTAACATATCATCAAGTCATAACCACACATCGTTGATCATGTTGGTAACAATTCTTTCTCACAGGCTTATAAGATTATTTTACTAGCTTATTGACATGGCTTGATAATTAGTGTACTTCCAACTTTTGTTGATGTTGGTAATAGCTTTGATGCACCCGCTATTGTTGAAGATCCACAAATTAAAAGTTAAAATCTGATTTATTATGCCCTATTGTAGAAGTGATTGTAAGTTTTTTTTATGTATAAAGTGATTGTAAGTTTTTTTTATGTATGAAGTGATTGTTACCATAAATTAAATGAGCAATGGAGTATATATATATATTGATTTACGTGAGTATGGAGTATTGGTTTGGGTGAATGGTATAATAGTTCATAGTTAGGGAGAATTATTCTAGATAAGTCACTTCAACAATTTATTCTAAAAATTGATTATAGTAATCAATTTCAAATTTCAATGATATTAATTATAATATTTTATTATATTGATTAAATTAATTTTAGTGGTAATTTTATAAATTATTCATCTTTAGAATTTATAGTAGAATAGAAAATATAAAAAAAAAATGATAAGTTTTAGTGACAGCCAACCCGTAGGTAGAAGTCCATAATGTATTTTAAAATGGTCTATTTAGAATTACCTACGTTTTTTCTGTAGGTAAATGTGAAAAACATGTAGTGACAGTCATTTCGCAATGACAGACAGATTTAGCTACGAAAATTTGCCCTATATAGTGACGGATTTTGGCTGTCACTATAAGTCAAATTTCTTGTAGCGATACAAAGAAAGTAACGGTTGAGCCTGGGCGTGTGCCCAGGCTAGCTGGGCCCTAAAAACGCCTCTGTCTAGAAACCTCTCACATTTTGCCCTCTTATTGTCTTGAGTATCAGAGTGTTTACATGTATCAACCCCAACATTTACGCTCAATAAAACGCTGCCATAGTTCCGACCTACATTCTCTATGCGTCAAAAAATTATTCTTTAGTTAAATGCAACATGTACTATTTTACTAATGTTTTTTTTGTAAACCATCTCTCTTGAAACTATTATTTCATATTTCTACTTGAATTCAATCACCATAGCTATTCGAGGGACTTGGATTCCCTATGATCATTAGAAAAAACATGAAGTCAAGGGATCCTCATTTCTACTTGAATTCAATCACCGTAGCATATTGCAATATTCTAACAAATCATTCAATAAATAAAATGTAATTTACAAGTGAATCAAAAGATTGTGTCAAAAAAAAAAAAGTGAATCAAAAGATACCATCAAATTAAATAAGCATCTACATCTCCATCAAGCAACAGACAAAAGAATACAAAACAAAACACGCTATATAGATATGTACCACAAAAAGTCAATCCTAAAATTCATGCCTCCTAAGATAGGATAATAATATAAACATGAAGCTAACAATCACAATTCAGCTTTATTTATTAATAACCAATGTGAATGATATCATGAATTAATTAAGAAATCCTTTTGTGAATGGTGACAGGAAATCCACCTTCCATCTGTGAACTCAAGAAAGAAATGAAATTTGGATGTTCAGCCAAATGAGGTTCTGGCACAACCTTAAACTTCCCAACAATACCAGCAACAATCCTTTTCATTTGCATAAATGCCATTTCTTTCCCCAAACAAATCCTCGGTCCAGCCTGAAAAACCGGATAAGTAAAAGAATCTCTCGGCACAAAAGCCCGCTTCCCATATCCATCCTTCTCCAACCACCTTTCGGGCCTAAACTCGGCCCAATCCTCCCCCCATAAACTCTCCATCCTCCCCATCGCATACACATGATAAGTAACGATAGTCCCGTTTTTCACGACTGTTCCATCTGGTAAAACATCGTCATTTATAGCTTCTTTACTATCCATTGGTACCGGTGGATACAATCTCATACTCTCGCTTAGCGCAGCGTGTGTATAAACCATTGTCTTCACTTCATCATAGTCCAAGGATTCAGATTTCTCATTTATTTCCTTCAAAATTTCCTCCTCGACTCGTGGATTTTTCCATAATAACCAAAAAAACCACGTCAACGCTGCAGAAGTTGTATCTTTACCAGCTAAAATAAAACTTATTACAATATCCGTTACGAAATCTTCCTCTGAATGACCTGAACTTAAAAATCGTGACAACATATCTTGTGTATGAAGTGAATTATTCTCTTTTAATTCTTGCTTTTTTTCGCGAACTATTTTGTTCGCGAATTCTCTTACTTCTGTTACTGCTTCGCTTAGAAGCTTTTCAGAACCTATGTTGAAACGTTTCTTCATTTTCCATATAACTGGTAACGGTAAACGGAAACGTCTGCTGCTGATTTCTGTTGCATCTTCAAAAGCTTGTGCAAATTTCGTTCTTTTAGCTGATGGAGTTAGGTACTCTGGATCAAAACCAAACGCGATTTTGCAGATGTTGTCGAACGTGAAACGTTGGAGAATATCTTGGAAATCAAGGATTTGTTTGGTTTGTGTTGATGAACTGAGGATAGGGATTAAACGGTTGGTTAATTCCGTGTCAACCACGTCTTCCACAAATTTACGTAATGATTTTGTGTTGAATTCATGACTTGCAACTTGACGTTGAAACTTCCAATTTTCGCCGTTTGTGTTGAAGATTCCAGTGCCTAAGAAATCAGAGAGGGTTTTGGTGAAGATGGAGCCTTTTTGGTAATTGGAAAATTGGTTTTTGAGGATGTGTTGAACGGTGGATGGGTTTCCGGTGATGATTTGACGGGTGCCTAAGGGACGGTTGAAGTTGAAAGTGGCGGAGGGTGCTATTTGGACGATGTCGGAGAACCATTGGATACGGCGGTTTCCAACGTTTCTGATGGATAAGTAGGAACCAATTAGAGGGTATGATTTTGGGATGGTAATGTTGTTTTTGGTGTTGGTTGAAGATTTCTTGTTTGATTTTGTTAAGAAGAATAGTATGGGAAGGGTTAACAAGAAAAGAGGTAAGAGATATGAAAGAAGCATTTCAAACATTGTTCAAAAATCCAAGAGTTTAGAGGGAAGAAAGTATATGAATATGAAATAAATATTGAAGTATTGGAAGCAGACAAGGGAAGACTTTTTTGGTTTATGTTGGATTTGTTTTGTGAAGAGAAAGAAACAATATGTGTGTGTATATATAGTTCAACATATATAATAGTCAACATCCCACAAGGGTCTCCATCTATTCTCTAAAGTATCAACTAATTATTTATATTATAAAAACATTGAAGAAAAAAAAGTCAAGAAACCCAAAATTCTAAATTGTGCAGCAATTATTTCCAACTATTCATTCACCAAAGAAGATAGTACTAAATTAATTACAAGCTTATAGGGCAAAGTTGTAGAGAAATTTGCTCAGGGTGAAAATAATTGGAAATAGCCAAGTTTTCTTTTATCTCATGGTTAGTTTATGTTAGTATTAATATCAAAATTATGATCTTTTAAGATGTGTCTAAGTTTTGTCAATCTATTATGTTGAACAGCTTTATTTCCATATTTTGTTCAAGAATATGTTAAAATTATGTCTATTATAACAATAAATGAAATGGAAAATTTTAAGAGAATGAAAACATTCAGTTTATTTTATTAGAGACTAAAATCAAAATTCATTTTTTAGAGACAAAAATATGATTTTACTATATATTATATATTTTTTGGAGTATTTTGGCAGATTCAATTATTATTCTGCAAGTGTCTGAATCATTATTGTGAACAAATAAAATAGTGTGAATTGAAAAGAAAAAAAAGTTTTCTCTATCAAGTAAAGTTTTATTTGTAGTGTTAATCTTTAATTAAATAGATGTATTATTTTACTAATGCTTTTTTCGTAAAACCACCTTTCTTGAATTCCCTATGGTCATTAGAAAAAATATGAAGTCAATGATCCTCGTTGCAAGATAGATCAAACACAATTCGTATTTTGTCTTTAGCATGCATTTTTTTAAACTAAGTCTTTAAAATGCATATCGAAATAGAAGTCTAAGTCTTTAAAATGCATATCAAGTTTTTTTTTTTTTTTTAATTATTGTCTAACGATTGAAAACATGGTGTAGTGTTCAAATCGTGATGTTTTATCTGTTAATGTGTTTCTTCAATTTTGTTTGAATGAAGATGTATTTTATGTGTTAATTTCTTAATTTGGTTGTTCAAATTGTTTGAAGTAATTAACAGTTGTTCAAATTTCCTTAAGTTACGTGCTCATACAAAAAATCATTTGAAAGTTGTACACTTCATCTCAAAATGGATACACGTACACTTTAAAAGAGTTTGTTACTTGAGAGGAATATATCTTAGTATCTCATACTGAATTTAATGATTTTTTTTTAGACACACTATTTTCTTTTACTCAACATGAAACACTACCTATTACCTAAGTTTTGTATCAATGATAAAAGAAGTCCCCACAGAGGTGTAATAATATGGGAGGGCCTTCATAGACATGCTTTTAGGAACGGATTTCCTTTGGGAGAAGTGATCCAGTGTCACACAAAATTCACCTTGATAAACTAAGTAATTGAATTCAAATAGTTAATAAACTACACCAAAGGATGAATCATTTAAAAGAATTTTATTTCAATCTCTAAGTGGAATAAATCATTGTCAGACTATATTTACCTCATGGTCAAATTTCGGATTACGAGTCCTCTAAAAACTAGAGGGTTAACGCAACAATTCACCCTTGATAGCAAAATTAAGTTGTTTTTTTCATGGGGATTTCAAATTTCCCAACAACTATGAACAACCTTGTACGTGGGGATTTCAAATTTCTCTTAATTGAGTTTTTTTTTTTTTTTTTTTGCATTCTCAATTTTTAATTTGAAATAAAAGTTACACTAACTATGAGATTTCAATTCCGCGTCAATAAACGATGCAACTTTAGAAGGAAAATTGGGAGGAGGTTGCTAATATACAAAGGGAGAAAATATTAGGGACTAAAACTCACGTTTATTTGCTGTGTATTCGGGATAACTTATGTCGCTGAAAGTAGCATAATTCTTAAAATAAACAGAAATATAAATTTTTACTTTGAAACATAAAAACTTAGAAAACTTCAAATAGATGCAAAATTAACAACTTAAATTGCATAATTGACAGTAAAATTGCTGTCTTTCAGACTTTTTACCTACGGAAATAGGACATTTAATGACGGATTGTGACCGTAGGTACAAGTTTTTAGCTTTTTCAAATTTTGACGTCTCTAAGTTTGAAGCTCTATGCCAAAGGCCTTGTTGCACTTGCAAAGGACCAAATATATAGTAGTCAACATCCATAAGGGGTCTTAAAGTCTCAACTAATTATTACTCCATCCATTCCAAAATATAAGCAAATTTGAATTTTTAGGTTCATTCAATTAATGATGTATGTGGTCCATAATATGGACCACATACATTATTAATTGAATGAATCTAAAAAGTAAAATTTGCTTATATTTATAAACGGAGGGAATATCTGTAAGAAAAAAGTCAAAAAATTATATAAATGTTAACTAGTGTTTAAAGACTTTTCTTAAGAATCGAGTCAAATTAATTCTTTGAATAGGATAGCAATAGGTAGTAAAATTCTCTCTCAATGAGTTTGTAACAGAAATAGACCAAGAAGCTAAGTTGGTTTAACAGTGTAAATATTTGCAAAGATAAAAAAAAAAAAAAAAAGTATGACCAAGAAAACAAGAGAAATACTAATTTGTTTGAAATTGAAACATCAACTTAGTTTAACCGATTGGGTGGCAATGACTCACTAGCTTAGGAAAAGTTCCAAACATTAGAAAACCAAAGCAAAAGATTTAGGGACACATAAAAGAAAAAGTAGAAGAAGAAATAATTTAAATGATGTGTATTTTAAAAATAACTAAATGATATGTATTTTGTGTATACTCAAATAATTTTTATTTTGTTGTGACCACATAAATATTTCCTCAAAAGACCAATAACTGATGTTAGTTATGTCCCTAAATATATCTTTTTTTATAATAAAAAATTATTCTTTTTTTAGGGAATAAAAAATTATTCTTAAAACATCATTTTTAGTGTGTAAAGGATCGTGATGTGGTGATGCATCTAGATCTTTCTAGATGGTTGGCGGTGGTTATGGTTTGAAGAACTTGGATTTCGATATTTTTGTTCTAGATTTCGATATTGCCTCCTCCGCATTGGAATGTGGAATAGTTGAGGTAGGTGTCAGCGCCACCACCCTACCTTGACTGTGAAAACAAATCGGTTGTGGGTTCTCTATTACCGTTTGGATTCGTCTTAAACTAATCTGCTCACATCGTTGGTTATAGGCTCTCTTTCAACAGTAGTGGTTGCACACCATTATCATCATCTTATTTGGTACATTCTTTTGGTTTGTCTTCGGAATGTTATGCTCAAAAGGGATTTTATTGCTTGATGTTGTTCGTGGTAGTATGTAGATTCGGTTCTATGTTGATGGTCGATCCATTCGTTAGTTACTATGATTGATGTTGTCAATGTTTACTTTAATCTTTTTGGTAACATGGTTTTGCATCCGTACGTGGGTTCGCAGAATTACACTTGTGATGAGTGTTTGTTTGTTTGGACTAATTAGGGTCGGTTCCACTTGTGTTGCGTTGTCACTTTGTATTGTCTGTTTGGGTTTACATACATTTTTTAGTTGATATACTTTGTAACTCTGATTAATTTGTCTATAATATTCAATGTGGTGGCAGCAACCCCTTGTTTGTTTGGGAATTGGGTGACTGTTGTTTACCACTTTTTGTTTCTCAAGGATTGGTTGTTGTATCTTTGTTCTGCTTCTCTTTGCACTCCTTGTGGTAGGGAGCAGAACTTCTTGTTAATATATATCATTTTCGCTTGTTCAAAAAAAACTGTCTATAATATTTTCATTTATTTTGAGAAAAAGTTTTTTTCAATTTATTTTCATAACTTATCCAATATAGATTATAAAAACAACTTATAGCATCTACAAAAACAATTTAAATTTTCTTCAAAAAAATCAATTTAACTTTATTTTATCCTTTTCAATAAAAATATCCTATATAAACTTATGCATAAATGCTTACAATGATAAGTGTTTGTGCTAACAAATAACTGCAAATAAGTTATTTGTTCAAACATACTCTACGTACACGTGGTTTGTTATATGGATGGCACGTGGAGCATTACATAAACATGTTTTTTTTATAAAAAAAATAAAATAAAATAAAAATTAAGGAAGGAGAAAAAAAAATTGTAAGGAAGGAGAAATTATTTTCTTTTTAACAAGGAAGGAGAAATTTTATTAACAACAATAATACTAATGATCATATTATAATTTTTATACGTGTGATACGAAATATGTTCTTTAAGATTACAAAGTCAAACAATAATCATTCAAAATTAAATTTTGGTTGTTTATCTTATTTTTGAATTTACATTTAGTGGTCTTTTTCTAACACAATTTAATGAAAAGGGGACATTGCATAATCTATGTGGAGGTCGGGATTCAAACTCCAGACAACCTATTTATTTATTTTAAGAGGTGAATATCTAATTGTTAGATAAGTTGACCAAAAAATTTAAAGGAAAGAAGAATAATAAAACTAAAATTAAAAAATAAAAGGAGCCCAATTAATCTTTCACAAAATTACATAAGCAAATTAAAACTAAACAATTTCGTCAAGAAAGATTATAAAAAGTAAGATAATAGACTAAAAAATAACATTTCTGTCTTATGTTATTCTACTTATTTTTCTTTCTAGAATCAATAATTAAATATACTACTAACAGAAAACTGTTAGTAATATTTATCTTTGTCAAATTTTGTTTGCTCTGTTTTGAGGACCATTTTGATTGCATAAAGTGGCTGAACACTGAATCTAACACTTTTTGTGCGAACTAATAAATATAACGATGTAACTCAAATCAACTTTAATTGGGACAGGTATGTCTTTGCTTAAGAAAGTTCGCCAATTTTAGTCCTCAAACCTTGTTGCACAAGAAAAGTTGACAAAATCTCATAAAAAATATATTTGACAGAGTGATAACGAAAGAAAAGTTTTCTTTGATTTTTATTTTGTTGAACACTTTAGATTGGCTTATTTTATGCGAAAAAATAAGCTTCTATAGACAAGTTTTCTTTGTATGTTGTTAATTTAGAGCCCGTTTGTTATAGCTTTTTAAGGAAAAAAATCACTTTTTTTAAACAAATAATCATTTTTAAAAGTTTTGCATCCGTTTGTTACTTATTTTTAAAAAAATCAGAATCTAAAAAAAAATCTAAAAACAGCTTCAAATGAGAAGCTGTTAAGATCAGCTTCTAAAAAAATAGATTTTTTTAGAGGAGAGAGAAAATATGATTTAAAAGATTAAACTAATTTTGTAACAAAACATCCCTTTTATATAGTTGTATCCAAACAAACTAAATTATTTGTTTAAAAAAAATGATTTTTGTTACGACAAACAAACGTAACATAGATTCTGATTTTTCACAGAATCTGTAAAATATAATCTCTAAATTATTTTATGTCAAAATCACTTTTATTTTAATCCGTAATAAACGGACCCTTAATCAATTAATAGCTTCAGTTTTTATTAAAAAAAAATATATAGACAGAAATATAATTTTAAGATTATTTTCGGTTACTTATTATTATTTAATATTTTAGTCCAAAGCAAAACAACCTCCGTCAGGAAAAGCCAGACATTCTAATTAGGTTTTTTTTACAGGGACATTCAATTTTAGAAGGGATTTTTTTTAGGGATTCATTCAATTATAAAGGTTAATAATACGAATTAAATTATTACTAGACCATCGACCCGTGCTAATGCACGTGTCATATCAAAGGTAATATTTGACGGTAATAGATAAAAAAATAGTTTAGATGAATGTCATGATTGTCATATAATATTTCATAATATTAAGAAGCATAGACGTTGGTATTGTACCATAACATAATATTTCCATGACATCGTCCTTGGTACCGTAACGTAACATAATAGGTTAGGTATAACGAGACAGTTTAACATTTATAAGTAAGAGATTAAGTTAAGTACAGCGAGACAGGTTAACGATTATTCCTTTCCAAAAAAAAATAGCATATTATTATAAACACAATTTTATTTTACTTTAGATATACATTAAATGCCAAAGTGTGGAGGGAAAAATTAGGTTAAGTATAGCGAGACGGGTTAACATTTATAAGTAAGAGATATAGCGAGACGGGTTAACGGTTATTCTTTTTTTAAAAAAATAGCATCTAATTAGGAACATAATTTTATTTTACTTTAGATAAACATTAAATGCAAAAGTGTGGAGGGAAAAATTAGGTCAAGTATAGCGAGACGGATTAACATTTATAAGTAAGAGATATAGCGAGACGGGTTAACAGTTATTCCTTTCCAAAAAAATAGCATCTAATTAGGAACATAATTTTATTTTACTTTAGATAAACATTAAATGCAAAAGTGTACGGAGGGAAAATTAGGTTAAGTATAGCGAGACGGGTTAACATTTACTAGATTTTTGACTCGTGCTCCGCACGGGTTTATTATAAAGGGATTGACATATGAATCATATAATGCAATATATAATTGGTAACGGTGAAAAAAATAACACGTGATAATCCATAGTATACAAAATAAAACACTTCATAAAATGTATGAAATCTGAAAATATTATAAAAGAAAATCTGGTAATCCTATCAATAATTCGGTAAAAGAAACATGAAATTTTTAGTACATTGGCATGTAGTTTCATCACACATTGCGAAATACTTCCTCATATACGACGTTAGACGTTACATTGATATCTTCACCATCTTCATCAGTGAACAATATCTTTAGTCCTTCTTTGGATGTAACTCTTGAAACAGCAACATACAATTGTCCGTGAGAAAATACAGGTGTTGGTAGATATACACCAACATGTTTAAGCGACTGCCCTTGACTTTTGTTAATTGTCATTGCAAATAATACAGTCAAAGGAAATGTGTTCGTTAGGTTAAATTACTGCTAACCTAATAAAGCAAATGAGAGGAAAAATATTAGGTTAAGTTGCTGCAAACCTAACAAAATTAATAAATAATAAATAAGGATTATGTTTCTATTTATTTTACGAAATACTCTTTACGAGAATATAACACAAAATTCGACGGTTCTATTGATGACTCTGTCATATACATATACATATAGTATAGTTTTAGCATCATTTAAGAGTTAGCTTTAAGTCTTTTTAGCAAAGTTTTAGTTGTTTTAGTCTAGTTTTTGTAAATAAATTGATGAACGTGCAAGGAAGAACAAAACAAAGAACATGACATTGAATTACACCAAATCACCCAAACCATACAAGTTTGTGGTAGTGATGTACTTTTTTACAAGATTATCACGTGAATTCTTGGGGTATAGTCACTTCAGACGTTTCAGTAAGGCGAAATTGGACAAAGAATAAAGATAAGACTGCAAATGCCAAAAAATTGATGCGTGCTATGATCCACGCAAATGTTGGTGCGCATCGTGCACGTATTGTTCTGGAAAGTTGGGGTTTTTTACACGCCTTTAAATAGAGTGGTCTTGCCTCGCTTGAAAAACACACTCTGACGATGAGAGAAAGGCAAAATCACAATTTTGGAAGGTTACTAGCGATCGAAGACATCCTGGAGGCAAGGAATCGACCAACGGTGCTTACGGTTCATGTATATTCTATTGTTTGTGTTTAGAATAGCATGGGCATTTATATTTCTAGGATTAGGTCATGTGGATGACCCTCTTTGTAATTGCTTGAACCATGTAACATGTTGGTTTTGTTGAATGCAGTCACTCTGTATAGGTTTCTCATTCATTTATAACTTATTCTTAATGTTTTTTTGTGCGTCTATGAATGTTCTGATTTAAGTTGACTGCTAACTCCCACGTTGCGATTTGCACTAGTTATTATTCGTTCAAACTATATTAGTGTTACCTTTCTTGTGATTCCACTAATTTCAATCTCGATCGTAATAATGGTTGCCATTCATCTAATGATGTCCATGGCATGATCCAATCTTGGTGACCACTAACCTCGGCTATAGGGATTTGCACTAGTTTATTTGCACTAATTTAAGTGATTTGTAAAAGTGTAATGAACAGGTGTCCCTTATTATAGTATTGTGACAATTTTGCCGTGTATTCACTCCTTTGTACGATTAAGAGCAAACCTAAAAACTTAGGGTTTTATTATGAGAAGAGTGCTAGTTTTTGGGCCAAAAGCAACCCTTTTCAAGATAAGAGTGCTAGTTTTCCAACTACGGAGCAAACAAACCAATTAATCATATCTTTTTCCCACCAAAATTTGTCACTTTACCAACTTGGATCAAGAGCTAATTTTAAGCCAACAATCATAAGAGTTTAATTCTGATACATCATCAATGTAAACAGTTTTACACTATCAGTAAATCACAGCAGCTCATATATGTGACTTTAAAAGTAGTTATCATCAAAGTCAAACATTTTTAATGATTTGACACTATAAAACATCGTTACGCCGGTAATGTACATAAATTAAATCCCAATCACAAACATCTCCCACACAAGAAAAATATGGACACCAGTTTTAGGACCTAGTTCGCTTCGCTACAGGATTAAAATCTGTGTTAATCACAATCATTCATTTTACAAAATTTTAAAACAGAACCCCATGCCATGCATGTAGTGCCCCATAGACTTTGAAAGTTTGCAAGAGCAATAGAATACAAGTAACAGGTAGATTTAGAATACAAGTTGATATTTGAAAAGAAATCCAACTTATTTAACGGTCATTTCCCTTGTATATGATAGAGGAATATGATGAAATAGCTGATATTTGTGCCTGATGCTCCAATAACAGCAGCTACATATGAACACGGTGAATATAACAAATTGAACCCTCCCTTACATAGCAATTAGAAAATAAAAATGAGTTACTCGCATTTCGAAATTCCAATTATACTGCGCTTAACCGAGATTTACATATTGAATTGCAATAAGTTTAACTGCCTTGTGACCGCCGGCACATTGCCCTTGTATTTCAAAATCACTATCATTTCGCAAAGAAAAATTTGTCTAGTTTTTTGTTTCAACACAAATAATACAATGTTTAGGCTTCGGACGCAATAAAATTTAGTCACGAAAAACTTCAACAAACAGTCTTGTAAATAAGTTCATTTGTTAATCAAGTAAAAGCCAAAAAAAGTCCAGTCCAGTGTTTGACTGTGTCAAACTGTTTCAACAAATAAGAATTCATAATGCTTCTTCTTGTATATTTGTTAATAATCAAGTAAAAGCTAACGATGGTTCAGCGTGATCATGTCAATCTCACTATCAATCAAAAAAAGTACTTCATATGTGTATTAGTCTCTTCCTTAATTTTCTTCGTAAACTCGCTCTTTCGGCCAATAATACCACTAACCATTCAGTCCGGAACCAAAATCCTGAAGACATTCTCTCCAAGGTAACCTTGACACCTCATTGTTTCATTTTCTTTGGATTCAGTCTTGGATCCTTGTACGTGCACATCATCTAAATTCTCACTCGCATCTTAAACACTGTGACTACCCTCAGTATACTATTGCTTGGGGATAATCCACAAAAGGTTTAAATATGTAAAGTCGTCCTGAAATCCTCCTATAGATATAGATTTATACTATGTATAAAGAGAATATGGAATTTTGGACTGACTTTCTTTGTTATTCCAACAAATTTTCCTATACTAACGTTATATTGTTGGTGTTAATAAAAAATATAAGAATTTTTGTTATATTATTGTTGTCGTTGAAAAATATAAAGATTTTAGAAAGGAAGAAATAGATTTTTTTTTATTACCATATTTATACTATTGCGTTGTGTTTGTTAATCATAATAACAATCACTTCTTAAAATAACAATTTAATTTGTTTGCATACAATTATATAAAATGATTTTTTATTACAAAATTATCTTCATCTCTTGATACTTATTTTCTCTCTCTTCTAAAAAAATATATTTTTTTTAAAAAAAACTACACTTGATATATTTTCATTTGAAGTTGTTTTAAAATTTTTTGTTGATCCTAGTTTTTTTATTAAAAAAAAAAACTATAACAAACAATACAATGCTCTCTAGATATTTTTGTTTAAGTTATAACCAGTGTTTTAAAACCCGGACCGACCCGGCCGGTCGGCCCGCGAACCAGAGGGTGCAGCGGTTCAGACAAGCTACTGAACCGGATATGCAATTAACCCGCTGAAACCCATGTGACCCGTTCGGGTCAGTGGGCGGACCGCTGAACCAATTTAACCCATCCGACCCGTTTTTCCATTTTTTTATAATAAAAAGGGGCGGCATATATAAAGACAAAAACTCTAGTAACACGTACTCCCAACCCAAATGTCATTTTCAACCGTCGTTCTCCTCTCCCATCTCAACCAATGAAGATGATGAATATGGATGACTATGACAATTTGACTCTATGGGCAGAAATAGTTTATTGATTAGTGAATTGTTATAACATATTTGAGTTTATGTTTTTTGTTGACTAAGCAACTTACTTGGGTTTGTAAGTCACTTATATTTTGATTTCCAACAATGTTTATAACCTACTATGTTTTAAAGATGAAATCTGGATTAGAATCTATTTGTGAGGTTTTCTATGCAGTACTATTGTTTAATGTATGAGCTAATTTGAATTTGAATTGGAATTAGCTTGAATTGTGTTGTAGTTAAGAAATTAACTTGCAAACTTGCAGTTGTGAATATAATTTTTTTAATGAATGAACTTTAAATAGAAGAAAAAAAAATGACTGGATTTTTTATTTATCAAAATTTCATTCATTATGTATTTTTTGGTCATAAATATTTTTATATAGACCGGGTTAATAATCATGCGGTCCGACCAGTGACCCACTGGTTCGACCAGTGATCCAGTGCCTTGACCGGGTCGATCACCGGTCCGGGTTTTAAAACATTGGTTATAACAAACGGTTTCATAGGCCTCGTTTGTTACGGATTAAAGTAAAAATGATTTTAACATTCAACAATTTAAAGAATATTTTTTAGAGTTTTTATAAATAAAATAATCAAAATATATTTCGTGTTTGCTTATCCTAATAAAATTACTTTTTTAAAATAATTTAGTTTGTTTAGATATATATAAAAAGGGAATTTTTTGTTACAAAATCATCTCAATTTTTTTTACAATTATTTTCTCTCTCCTTCAAAAAATGTTTTTTTACAAAAGACACAAAAAGGTAAAAATATGTCAATATGTCGATATGTCAAATGATTAAGATGGGGTAATATTGTGTTTTTACTTTTTATTAACTTTCATAATTAGAGAATACATATATTGTTTTTAACTCTTTAGATACTTAGAAGTCAAATTAATAAATTATAGAAAAAATTGTTTTGATTAGGTTAAAATTAAGTTAGTTTGTTTTAATCGAGTGATTTTGTTTTAATTTGTTTCAAGGAGAGAAAAAATCGGGGAAGACTCAAGCAAAAGACACAAAAATATAATTTTGATGACGTCATGTTCAAGAAAAGAATGACATCGTTAGAGGTACTACCGGAAGAGTGCATTGCCACCATATTGTCTCATACGACTCCTGTTGACGTAGGCAGACTCTCTGTTGTTTCTAAGACATTCCGCTCTGCCGTCGATTCAGACGAAGTCTGGACTCGTTTCCTCCTCCTTTCCAGCCCGGAATTCATGGCCTCTATCATCTCACACAATCCTTCCCTTACCAAAAAGGCTCTCTATCTTGCCCTATTTGATGCCCATCGCCCTATCATCATCGACCATGGTAGAAAGGGCTTTTATTTAGATAGAAAGAGTGGAAAAAAGTGTTACATTCTTGCTGCTAACTCTCTCACCATTCCTTATGGTGCTCTCGTTGCTCCTAATACTAATATGCCTCCTTCTAGGTTTGCTCTTAACTTTTCTATTATGTATAGTGTTTACTTCATAGCCATAGTTTGTTATAATTAATACATGTGCATGCATTAATGATCATGATCAAAATCTCAATTAATGGCTTTAACTTCTCAGTACGCATGTATAAACACTGCATTTGTGATCTTATGAATTACTTTCAACTTTTTTCTCAGTTCTTGTAATCTTATCTTGCAACTTTTATGCACAAATTTTGGACAGGTTCCTGAAGTTGCTGAGATTTGTGATGCGTTTTTGATTGAAATTCGTGGAAGAATAAACACTCTTGACTTGTCCCGAAATACTCAGTATGTAGCTTATCTTGTGTTCCTGATGATTGATGCTCAACGATTTAAGAACTGTCTTATGAGGTTATCAGTTGGTGTCAAAGGTGGCTATCTTATTACTTACGTTGGCTTTTTGGTACCATGTGTGAGAGGATTGCGACATGCTAGTGTGAGAAACGATGGATGGTTGGAGATTGAGATAGGAGAGTTCTTCAATTCAGGCGTTGAAGAGGAAGAAGTCCATGTGAGTGTTATCGAAATACATGGTGCTATTTCAATGAGAGGTTTCTTTGTTGAAGGAATAGAAGTCAGAACTAAGAAGACAATTAAGCAACATTGACTAAACTATGCAAGAGGTCTTGTGTCTTGGATGGCAGAATATTGTTCCAACTTTGAAACATACTATGTTACATTGTTTGTGGATATTGTGAAACCGATAAACAAAAAATGAGTTTTAATTTTGTTTCTGATTCTTTTGACTTTGTCAATCTCTTATTCAACAATTTAACATCTATTTCTAATGCTAGGTAAGATAGGTGCCACCCAACTAGTTAAATTGATCAAGATTAGTTACATATCTTTTTTTATTGACACAGTTTTCTGAATTCATCCAACAGTTTTTGTTGTTTCTCTTGGTTTTATCGTTTTATTGAGTTAAGGCGTGTTTTCAAGGAAATAGTTTGAGGGAGTGCAGCAAGACACGAATCCTGTAGTTATAGCTTCTTGCTACCAAAGGCTGCACAAACTTGGGACAAAAACAATGTGCCAGCATTTGTATATCCTCATTGTTGTTTCCTTTCAACTTGAAATTTGGATCTTCAGTCTGAAGTCACTTGGGTCGTTCATATTCGCTGATAACCTACACCTTTCTAGTTTGTTATCGAGAAAATACACATCCTCTTTTGATATACATAAAACAAATTTGATAAATTATTTTTCTTCTCAATCTGTTTTAGCTACATTCTGAAAATAAAATTGTTTCACTTCCTTGAAAACTTCTTTGCCAAGTAAAATTCCTTACAATAGTTCTCAAAAATATGTTAGATGTTCTATGATATCTTAGATATATATTACTAATGTCTAGAAGGATATATCTCTAGTAGTTCTAAATTCTATGTGGACATGGTCAGAGTTAAAATAAGATTGAATTCTATATAGTTATCGCTCATAATTGCAAACACTGTGACCTCCCTCAGTATACTCTTGCTGGGGGATAATCCTCAAAATTATGCCAAGGATTTTCAGCAGCATTGGCATTTTCATAGTCATGGACGATATTAGTTCCCACGTTAGAATGATTTGTGAAAAAAAATGGGGTCCTCGGATATATATTCTATATGACTGGAATTGAAATAATAAAATAATTTTTATTTTTTTTTGACAAAATAATAGTTAACAAACAAGAAGTGTGTTTGTTTGAAGTTATATTTGTTGATTTTCGGGAATAAAATGATAGAAAAATACATGCCTATGTTTGTTACAAGTTTGTTAAATTTTATTCCGGGTATAAAATTTTCCAAGAAAAATGGTGGGAATAAAGTTCCCATGGAGATGGGAATAAATTCTTATATAGTTACCTATTATAATCTTTATTTTTATGGTTCCTAAAATATTATAAAGTTAACCAAATATATTTTTCCTAAATGCCTTGGAATAAAATTCTCATCTTTATATTTCAAGGAATGTTATTTCTGAATAAATTTGGTAAACTTGAAACAAACACGCTCTAAAATATGCAATATATTACTGGGAGAAGCTGATGAGTCTCTTCATTAAAATATGCTGATTGCCTGATTTAGTGTTCTTTTTTTAAATCAAATATTATAATTTGTTGATTATTTAATTTGCGTTAATTATAATTGATTCTCACATTAACTCTCATTGATTCTATTTCTTTTTTTGGTACAAATTCTCATTGATTCTGTTTCTAATTCTATTATAAATACAAACAAGTGTGCTAGGTCTAGACACAGAGGATAAAAGAATGGCAACGCTTGAGGAACTGCCTGAAGAGTGCATTGCAATTATACTGTCTCGTACGACTCCCGTTGACGCGGGAAGACTCTCCCTCGTTTCTAAGACATTCCATTCTGCCGCCAATTTTGACGATGTCTGGAATCGTTTTCTCCTCCTTTCCTCCCCCCAATTCATGGCATCTATCATCGCACACAATCCTTTGCTAACCAAAAAGGCAATCTATCTTGCCCTATCTGATCGCCATCGCCCTATTATCATCAGCCATGGTAAAATTGGCTTTTATTTAGATAGAAAGAGTGGAAAAAAGTGTTGCATTCTTGCTGCTAAATCTCTCAGCTTTGATAGATACCGTCGCTTCATTGTTACTACTATACATGATTCCAGGTTTTGCTCTTATCTTTTCTATTTCTTTTATTTAACTATAATTTTTATTTGTTTGTTTTTTTTCTCGTGTACATAGCTATGAAGCACTGACACGACATCAACATGAAAACTAGGAGTGTCGTTTTTTCTTAGGTTAATAGTTAATACAGTTGTTTAATCCATTCAATACGTCTTCACTAATTTAATTAACTCTTAATAGACAGTTATCTACAACTTTAATTATGAATACTAAATATGTAAATCACCAAAGAGCACTTGGATGAGATGTTAAGGTCCAAGGTTCAAATAGAACCCTGAAAATGCAGCGCAGTAGTGCTAAATCTTTTGTACTATCTGAACTCGAGATTTAATCTTTGCAGTTGTGCATAGAGGATATCCGATTCACAAAAAGAAAAATACACTTTTATTGGTTCCTTTGATTTTGTTTCCCACTGTACTTTACTTTTTAAGCACCACGTTGCCCAATTTTTTCTTCATTTTATCACTTTTATTGGTTTCTTCAGCTTCTCCGTTATTCCTTTCAACATTGTTCTTTTTCCATTTCCTTGAACCTTATGTCACAAGTCTATGGAAGATACCTTGGGGTTTTTCTCAAGTTCATGATTATGACAGCCAATATTTCAACAAATTAAAGGCTATTTGAGGAGAACAGATGACTAAAAACCCCATGGTACTTGTTCTTGTTGGTCGAATCAAGTCATTACTGATTACTCTCAAGCTGAGTATGTCATGTCCTTTTTGATGTGCTTGAATCATTCTTTTTGTCATGTTATTGGTCATTCAAGAGGAAAAACGAAGGTTGAATATGCTGTTCCCTCGTTTGATAAGAAAACTGACTTTTGCTATCATATCTTTCAACAAAATGTATGAAAGATTCAAGAGAGAGTACTGGATACATCTGTTTCGATCTTGCAAAGAAGGGTCGAGTAGGCAGCCTTACCTTGCATTGCCAAACTATTGAACGAAAAATCGAAGTAAAGATTTAAATTACTTCATAGACATAGTTTGTTATAACTTATAATTAATACTTGTGCATGCATTAATGATTATGATCACAGTCTCTATCAATGATTTTCCAATCAATGGCTTTAACTACTAAGTACACATGTATAAATACTATCCATTTGTGATCTTATGAATTACTTTTAACTTTTTGCTAAGTTCCTGTATTTTTATCTTGCACAAAATTTGGACAGGTTCCCTGAAGTTGCTGAGCTTCGTGATGTGTTTTCGCTTGAAATTCGTGGAAGGATAAACACTCTTGCCTTGTCTCGAAATACTCAGTATGTAGCTTATCTTGTGTTCAAGTTGATCGATGCTCAAGGATTGGAGAACCATCCGGTGGAGTTATCAGTTGGTGTCAAAGGTGGCCATCACATTACTAACATTGGCTGTTTGGAACCATATGTGAGAGGTATACGATACAACAACATAAAAGTATTGCGACGTGCTAGTGTAAGAAACGATGGGTGGTTGGAGATTCAGATGGGAGAGTTCTTCACTTCAGACCGTAAAGATGAAGAAGTCCAGATGAGTGTTATCGAGAAGCATGGTGCTTATTTGAAGAGAGGCTTCTTTGTTGAAGGAATAGAAGTTAGGACAAAGAAGACAATTTAGCAACATTGACTGAACTATGCAAGGGGTCTTGTGTCTTGGATAGCAGAATATTGTTCCAACATTTAAACATACTATGTTACATTGTTCGTGGATATTGTGATGTCAGCGAACAAAAAATGTGAATTTTAATCTTATTTCTGAATTCATCCAACAGTTTTTGTTGTCTTTCTCTTGGTTTTATCATTTTATTGAGTTAAGGCCTGTTTTGAAGGACATAGTTTGAGGGAGTGCAGAAAGACACAAGTTGTGTACTGAAAGTTTCTTGCTACCAAAGGCTTGCACAAACAACTTCTGATATAAAATATGGCTGATGGTTCTTTGCATTGGAAACTAAAAAAAAATGGACTATGGTTAAGAAAAATTGAGATTTCACATTTTCAACATATTCATCTATGATTGTCTTTTGAAAAGTTACCATCATATACAAAAGCAAAATATATCAATAACATTTCCAAAACATAGTTACATTCCCTGCAATGCTAGTTAGATTCCTCTATTCTTACCAATCAAATTTTCATATATCTTTCAGGATTAAAGAGTAGAAAAAATGTAAAAATTATGTCAATTGGTTCTAAACACAAATTGCCTGCAAGAAAAAATGATGGACACTAATGATAGGGTGTACAAGACTCACTTTTATCATTTTTGGTTTAGGTTTGATCCCACCCCTTCTAATGACTCATTTGTCAAATTATCACTTAATTGTGATTTTTCTTTTTGTAGGGAAAAAATATACACTTAATTGTCATGTGATATAACATTAACGTGTTAGTAATTTTATTTTTTTTTAAACAATTAACGTGTTAGTAATGAAATGACCATATTCATATGATAAATAATCAAGAGACTAAATTAGAATTTAAAATAAGGATAAAAATATAAAATACTCCCTCCGGTGACATTTATAAGCAAAAAACAAATGTTTAGGTACATTGAATAATTAATGTATCTAACCTATAAATGTGACTGGATACATTAATTATTCAATGTACCTAAATGTCATTTTTTTTATTATAAATATGACCGGAGAGAGTATATAACTAAGAAATAGTAACAAATTAAAATAAATCTTACACTATCATTTAATCATAACCGTCAATCAACTTTAACCGTCTACTCATTAGAAACGCTAGACTTTTATCATTATCATTTTTAATTAATTCACACATGATTGTGATGTGTGAACATTGTAAAACATTTTATACTTTTTTTTAGAGGAAAACATTTTATCCTCAATGTGAGGATACAAGTTACATGATGTATTAATAGAGCTTAATGCAAAAATAAAATAAATAATGTCAACCTTGTTAATAGTGTCATGCAAACTTGTGCATCCACATGTCAACTTTACAACATACTCCAAACAAATGTAACTGTTAATGTCCAACAAAAAGGCCATAGAAGTGAAGAATTTCCTTCATCAATCAACTGCAGAATCACACCTTCAAAGTAAAAAAAAAACAAAACCAAAGACACAAAATTATATATCCTTCATTACACCTTTTGTGGTCTCTGGTCTTTGATTTATGGGAGACATACAAAAAGGTAACACACAAAATAACTCGAATGTCATCATCATCTTCAATTTTTGGCTTTATCTATTGATACAAATTTATCTTTCTGTTTTTGTAAATTACTAATGCAATGTGAATAAAAGTATTATATATGATGATTTATATTAATTCCTTACATAACTCAATGTTGTTCAGATAGTTATGATATGAAACCCAGCTTTACACAGATCGTGGTAGTCTCATCTATTGGGTTGATATTGGTCATATTATTGCATTATCGACTCAAACAGATTAGAGATCAAAAGATCATCCCTCGTTTAAGATTATCACGTACAGGTCACACCCCAAAGCTTGAAAGGTTCTCTCATTACGTAGGTAAACAAATATGTAATATTTTTTATTATTACACACATGGATCCACTAATATTTTATCATTTGGAAATTTCTATAGCAATGTGATCTATGAAGCACGGACACTCCTTGAACTAGGTGTCTCAGACACCGACACGACAACGACACATATGATTTACACTAAATTATGTCATTTTCTTAAAATTTGAGGCGTGCCGTGTCTGTGTTCTGATGTGAATTGATTCATTGATTTGTTACAGCTAGGCAAATGGGGTTCAAGGATAGGAGAATTTGTCCTGATCTATGTAGATTGGCTTCTGAATACATAAGCAAATGTGAGGGATTTGAAGATGATATATACGCCTACTTTGAGAATGAACCAGATTGTGATTCACTCTATGTCAAGCTCGTGGAGGAGTTTGAGAGATGCATTCTTAGTTACTTTGGATTTCATTGGAACCATTGTGATATATTGATAAGTCAGGTATGTTTTGTTATATACAAATAATAGGAGAGTTAACCTTACATGTTACACTCTCTAAAGCTTAAAGACATTCACATTCTTAATACTTCATTAGATCGCATTTGTATTCAGTTGTTGCACGATTTTCAGCTGTAGGGAACCCAAATCCATAAAACTGAGGTTTTTTGGACTTTGCAGGTGTTGAGCTCAGAAGTTTCAGAGCCTAAAAAGAAGTTAAAGCACATAGTTATGGCGGCTACTAGGTGTGTGTTTCTATTATTATATGGGAGTCAAAGAACTTATCAGGAATTAAACATGTCACCTTCCTATACCTCCTCTTGATTTTTGTGTTTTATTGCATTTACCTCCTCTTAGGTTCTTTACCAAATTTCTTGTTAGATTCAGAGAAACAAATGATTTATCTTTTTCCTATAAAAGAAAGGTCCAAAACTTTTCCTAAAATACATTAATGAAAGTAAGCTTGATGAAACTCTGTAAAAAGAAAATCCATAAAACACAATATTAATCAAATACTATACTGGATTTGAATTAGATTGCAACCTATTTGATAGTGAAGTTATTTATGTCTATAGATTATAATTAGAAGAAAAAATATTACAAGTTGAAAGTTAGAGCTTTACGATGGTGTATGTTTTGCAGTGAATATTTAATCTTATAACTCAATACTCTACATATACTTCCTTAAAATAGGGCACCAAGCATCAAGGAGTATGAGGTATTAATCAAGTTGAGTCCAAGAATCATGAATAATAAGCAAACTGTAGCTCAAACTTTAGTATAAATAGAAAACATAAAGTGTGCCAGAGTAATAGAAATATAATTCTCTTCTATCCTTCATACTTCTTCTACCACTGACAATGTACACTTATCATTGTTGTCAAAACATTTGCAATTATGTTCAAAAGGGTCACTTCGGTGTATTTTTTTTTCTAAAGGGGGATAGTATTCTTTGCACAGGGAACAAAGGTTCGAGAGAGTTGCCAAGAATCTGAAGGTGGCAAGTGTTTTTAATACATTAGTAGAAGAGATGAAAGCAATGGGAATTGCAGTAAATGATGACTCTCAATGTACAGAGGTAATGGCTCCCGTAGCTCACAGTGATAGGAGCCCAGTCCTACTTTTGATGGGGGGAGGTATGGGAGCTGGCAAGAGCACTGTACTCAAGGATATTCTCAAAGAGTAAGCAATTACGGTTTCTGAACAAAAATTAAACATACCTTTTTGCACATTTTGTTTTTATTTTAGTTCTGTATAAAATAAAGTCTACGCATAATGGATTGTTTGAGCATAGATTAATCTTCAAGTATTAAGAAAAATTGTGCAATAGAATTCATATCACAGACATAGTGTGCAAATATCAAAATCTTTTTCTTGAAAACAATTTTTTACTATTAAGCTACACATGAATTGTTAAAGTTAGACACGAAAAAATTTCTCGGAAGCTTTTGTTAACTCCTTTCATATTATTACATCACTTGTAAATCTGAAAACTGATGTTTAAATCTGAATATTATGATACAAATTGTTTGCATTTAAATGCTGAAGTTGAGAAGTGTAAGTTTTGTTTTCCAATAAAATCCAATGACTGTGCACATTCAAATTCAAATATGCCTAAATGCTGAAGAAAATCGAAAGGGTAATGGAACGACCAAGTTTTTAACTATAACATGACATGTGTGTTTAACTACGTTAGTTTTTCAAAAGGGAAGATCTTGAACATGTTGCTTTCTTGTTTCAACTATCATTTATGCTATCTAGCTTTTCAGTTTTGATGTACAAGACTTGTCCTGAAATCGTCCAAATAGACAATTAAAAGAACCTAATGTTGTTTCTTTATGAATGAAATTTAAACAGACCTTTCTGGGCAGGAGCATCAGGAAATGCAGTAGTCATTGAAGCAGATGCCTTCAAAGAATCAGATGTCATCTATAGGGCACTTAGCTCAACAGGCCATCATGACATGGTTAAGACAGCTGAGTTGGTGAGATCATTAAGACACTTCTCTGCTCTTACCCTGCATTCCATTCAATTCTACTAATCATTTCTGGGTCGAGGATGATGGCTCTTTAGTACAGTAGCATAAAAGAGCATTTGAAAAAATAATTTAATTGAGTACTTATTCAATAAATATTTATCATGAGAGTATATATAAGTTTTTTCTACAAAAGAATAGCTATTACTACAACTGAAGAATGAATGAGAGTACATGCACATATGCACTTAATAAGTTGTTTTTATAAAATATCTTGAAGAACTTGTGAAAATAGGTTGAAACCATTTAGACACATATCATAGGTTATCTTTATGAACTTTTTTGAATACATACACATGTACTTATATCGTAAGGACACATCTCCTGAACATCCTAATTCCACCAATCATTTCATAACTGTGGTTTTAAGCTTTGTATATGCTTTTCATTCTTGCATCATGGAGTCATTGGTCCAAACAGGTACACCAGTCATCTACAGATGCAGCGTCGTCCCTCCTAGTAACAGCACTAAATGAAGGCCGTGACGTAATTATGGATGGCACACTCTCCTGGGTACCATTTGTTGTGCAGACAATAACAATGGCTAGGAATGTCCACCGCCGCCGTTACCGCATGGGAGTTGGCTACAGGGTGAATGATGATGGAAGCGTAACAGAAAACTATTGGGAACGAATTAAAGATGAGGAACCTGAACAAGTTGGAGGAAAAAAGAGAAAACCATACAGGATTGAGCTAGTTGGAGTAGTGTGTGATGCTTACCTTGCTGTTGTTAGAGGCATAAGGTCATCTTGAATCTTTCCATTTTACAATATTACTCACAAATCACAAGGAACGAATTCCTCTTCAAGATTAATGACTAGATTTGAATGTTGACAGGAGAGCGATCATGTCTAGAAGAGCTGTGAGAGTAAGATCACAATTGAAATCTCACAAGAGATTTGCTGATGCATTTATGACATATTGTCATTTAGTAGACAATGCCCGTCTATACTGCACAAATGCATTGGAAGGCCCTGCCAAGGTACACATTCCCTCTCTTATTCTTCTTTAGATGACAAAATCTAGAACAGTGCACACTCCTACATCTTCCAAATCAAGAATGAGTATAAATAACTCAGGATAAAAATCGTAATTAAAAAATTAAAAACCATCGGTAAAACATGGAATCCCTCCCCCCTTCTCTGCAAGTTAGATTGATGGATGAAACTTGTATGCAACATACCGTAATTTTTATTTTTTTGACAAGAACATACTGTATGTGCAGATATTTCCATTTCTAATACCAATGTACTAATAATTAAAGTAATAGTCTTTATCATGGCTCCTTTTTTCTTGTATACTCAGCATCTTCTACTGTTGACATTATAACCGTTGTACAGTTGATAGGTTGGAAAGATAGAGACAGGACCTTGCTGGTTGATCCAGATGAAATCGACTGTTTGAAGAGGGTTGCAAAGTTAAATGAAGATGCAAACTCCATATATGAACTCTACAGACACCCCAACCCAGCTTGTGAAGCTGGATCTGTATGGAAAGACATTGTATTATCTCCTTCAAGGCTGAACATCCAACAGGAGCTCAAATTTTCAATCCAAGAAATTGAACGCTTCAAATGAGAACTTCATGGAGCACATAAAAATTTCCCATGTGCACAAATTTTGAGACAAGTAAAGCATGTTGAAATTTCTGATTGATAGAAGATTTTATGTATGTTTTATCAATGTGATTAGCTTACATAGTTACATGTATAAACAAAGAACATGTAGTCAGAATTTTGTGCAAACTGCCCATTTGCAGTCAATACCAGGAGAGTGCATGACCTGATCGATCAAACAGCCTACTTAGTGAAATTCTTTAATTCTATGTTTGTGATGGAACATTCTTCCACCAGGAAACATACCCACAAAACTTGTTATATATAACAAAAGTGGAATGCATAGACAAGTATAAGATTTTAAGCTATATAGTTTGTCAACAATGTATGAGTTTAATTTATACTTGGAAAAACTGTGTATATAGGTAAAAAAAAATCAAAAATCAAAGGCACAGAGGTGGATAAGGGGAAAATTAAATTTTAAAAAATAAAAAACTAAAAGCAAAGCACACAAGACATTTATCAATCTTTTCGAGGATCTCCATCACAACAAGAAATTCTCAGAAGTTTGAAGTATTTACAGAGTGTTAGCTAGAGAAATAGCAAAATGGAATGTCAAGCACTAACTTTGTCGGAAACCTCTCTCAAGCATTCTTCACACGGAATAGACCAATTTACGAAAGCTTCTGCATGTGAACCAAGCAAGTTCCTTTTGAAAGGCAATGACAACCACTTAACATTTATACGTCATAAAATTTCCAATAAAGTGTTTCAAAATAAAAATACAAGAGATTTCATCTGTAAGTAAATCACTATTCACAAGAGACACAGTATCACAATATAATAACACTACTAGTGTGAACGTAAGAGTGGACACAGTATGTCTTCTGGCCTGAAATCATTGCTAACTAGTCCGGTTTGAGGATCATGGCCCAGGCCCATTCAAATAAGAACATGTGCTAGGAGAGTACCCAGCTACATAGCAAAAGCTGATATGCCCCTTCAGGTTCTTCACCAAAATCAGTTAAGCAGTTGAGCAAGAAACACGCCTATATATGCAAATTCTGACCGGAGCTAAGATACGCTTTCATTCCAATTGTCAACACTTTCACCTCTCTGAAACTGGCTTTGTCATTAATGCCCCTGCGAGTACATCATCGCCGTCTCTTCGGTCGCAATCCATATTCCGACTAGAGTCCACCATAGTCTTTCCAAAGACACTGTCTCAGTCCTGAAGGTTAGTTAAGAACAGTATGCACACAACATATAAAGAGATGTGAACACAGTAACAGGAATAAGCATGAGACAGATTAGGATGGGTTATACGTGTATGTAATCCTACTCTAAATTTTGACTGGACCAAATATCCAGACCTGAACCCGACCATAAACACAAGTGTAACTAAGACTGAATTTAAGTAAAACGAGACATAGTTTACCCGAATCAGAAGTAAATATCTCGGAAACATTAAAACTTCTTTTTATACGGCTATGCTGTTTCGCTTAATTATAATCTTTTATAGGCATCATAATATATAGTATTGTGTGTATAGGCATCATAATTTCTTGGACATTTCCAATCATTAGATCAAGGGAAAACCAGCTGCCAGTAAACCTGGACTCCCTGCCGATTCCAGGCCAGTGTGGCATATAGTGCACATGTCATTCATTGAATGCTGCAGATAGTCCTTGCTCGTTCCACTCTGTGCCTCAGTTTCGCTGTCTTGATATCTTGTAAAACCTGTTATGTTGTTCACTGGTAGCAGTATGCGGCAAAATAATACCCCATTGTAACAATGATCCTGACAATATACTACTACTACTAGCAAATGTTTTAATTTAGCACCTTAATTTATCTCAACTTCATATGTATACTAAAATACTCCATTCCTCATTCTTTTTACTATTGCAATTTGACTTCTTTCATTACCTTTTTTAAATTATATAGCCTAAGTAATTCAAGCTTCTTATGAAAAAACAGTCTTTCCAAAGGATGACTTGGAACCCACCCACAAATACCTGTTTTCTCAGTTGACAATAAAATTTTATCATATGTTTACCAGTCACAGCTATGATTGTTTAAACATTCTATACATATATGCTTTGGTTTGAATTAGATACCACCAATATCATTGTGCAAGATTTGTTGCTAAATAGAAACAAAACTTCCAAAAACGAAGATCACGGTTGTGGCAGTTTTAACCATTCAAGTCAAACCAAAATGCTGATTGGATAAGAAAATCATTAAGAAGCATCTACTACCACAATAACTCAGTGGTAGATCACCAAAATAATTAATGATAAAGCTTAGCATCTACTACCACAATAATTCAGTAGATCACCACAATAATTAATGATAAAGCTTGTCCCTGTTTCATTAATTTAATTGCTTCTGGAATCAAAGTCATCTACTAACATTTATTGATCTCTTCAGCACAATCTCTCACTTCACAGGAATTTAAATGCATTCAGTAACAGCTAACATGCTTCTTACTAGCTTCAGTGTACTGAAGCTGCTTGCGAATTCCATTATTAAACATATTGATATATGCATATAAAATAAGATAGATAAGCAAGCATGACCTTGTATCATCCTCAGAAAATTAAACAACTCTAATATAAAGGCATAGGTTCATGGAAAAGGACATCATGGTGTTGTAAAGCTCCATCCATAATGGAATTCACGAAATAACTAGACTAATTCTGATTATGAATCTATTATAGGAAAAGGCTAATTCCACGACTGAAACTCGTGACCTACATGACTACAACTCTGACAATTGCACTTGCACCAAGGTCCCCTTCCTAGAAGAAAACAGGAATAGAGAAATGCAGGAATAGAGACGTCTAAGTAGCAAACAAAACAGGAATAGAGAAATACAGGGTGACTAGCAAACTTCAAGTCTGGACCCCACTCAATATGCCTGCTTCTGTGACGTGTCCAACTGTGGAGTATCACTAATTACAGCATCTATCCATGTTTCATGTTTCCACTGCTATCCCATCACAACATAATCTTCTGAATATAGGAGAATGGAAGGTAATGTCAAGAGATTATCCAATCCTGCAATTAGTGTTGTTAATAGCAGCTATAGCGTAGCAGAATTTGAATAAATCGATATTGTTCCGTGATACACTATTTAGCACAAAATGTTGTCAAATAACGGCTATAGCATTGTTGTATAGCAGAATTTGAACAAACTGTTATTTTACGCAAACTACGATTTACAACACTGCCTGCAAGGAAACACAATTCTGACAACAATGCTTCATATTACTCTAAGGTAAAATTCAGAAACAAAGCGAAGACTAAAGTCAACAGGTGCAATCGTTGATAACACGTTATATTTATAAGCACTCAAAGTTTCAGTGATTGACAAAAACTACGTGCAAGGAAACACAATTTTGACAACCATGCTTCGTATTACTATAAGCTAGGTTCGAAGCAAAGACTGAAGTGAATAGGTGCATTTGTTGATAACAAATTTTATTTAAGCGCTCAAAGTTTCCGCGATTGACAATGCTACCTGAAAGATACACAAGTTTGACAACCATGCTTCACATTATTCTACACTAAAGTTTAGAAACAAAGTAGACTAAAGAGAACAGGTGTGATTGTTGATAACACATTTTATTTATTAGCGCTCAAAGTTCCCGCGATTGACAATACTGCCCGCAAGGAAACACAATTTTGACAATCATGCTTTACATTACTCTAAGCTAAAGTTCAAAAATAAAGTAAAGACTAAAGAAAACAGGTGCAATCGTTCATAACATGTTTTATTGGGAAGTGGCCAACACTACACAGAAAACAGAATTTTGAGAACAGGGTTTATAACTTGTATAGTAAGATCCTATCCAAATAATATAAAACCATGATTAAACATATTCATATATGCATATAAAATAAGATTGATAAGAAAACACAACCCTAAATCATCCTCAGAAAATTTTAAAACTCAACATATGATGGCATAAGTTCTTGGAAAAGGACAACATAGTGATGTAAAGCTCAAACCATAATGGGGTTCATAGAATGGCCAAACCAATTGTGATTATGAATCTATTGTAGGCAAAGGCTAATTCCACGACTGAAACCCATGACCAAATGACATGACTATATAACTCTAATTCCTGGAAGAAAACAGCCTAATTGCTAAAAGACATAAGTTCTTAAAACCCCTAAAATTAAAACACTACAAGTAAACAACCTAACTACTAAATATCTGTGCTGAAGAAAAAGGAATGGAGACATCAAAGTAGCGAACAAAACACAAACAGAAAAATACAGGGCGACTCACAAACTTCATGTCTGGTCACCCAACTGTGGAGTATCACTAATTACAGCATCTTTCCCTGTTTCATGTTTCCCCAATGATCCGATCCCATCACAACATAATCTTCTGAATGTGGGGGAATGGAAGGTAATGTCAAGAGATTATCCGATCCTGCAAGCAGTGTTGTTGATAGTGGCTATAGCGGCACTATAGCATGGCGGCATTTGAACAAACCGTTATTTTCCGTGATTGACAACACTACCTGCAAGGAAATACAATTTTGACAACCATGTTTCTCAATACTCTAAGCTAAAGTTCAAAAAGAGAAACAGAGTAAAGACTAAAGAGAAGAGGTGCAATCATAAATAACACATTTTCTTTATAAGCGCTCAAAGTTTATACATCAAATAAATTTGAAATTGTGTACTTGAATGGTTTAAATAACTAACAATACTCTAAGAATTTGATTTGGTCACAGATTGGAGTTAAGTAGCCTGACCTGTGTTGACTGAAACGCGTTCAGAACAAAAACATCAGTCCTCTGTATTGCCGAACTTGAAATTCAACTAAATCAAGCAACAAGGAAGTGGTCAACTCCGGTAAACTTGAAAGATAATCTGAATTTTGGAAACAGGAATATAGCATGTGTTTGGATTTGCGTTTAGCCTACATTTCTCGTATCCGAACACGTTGTTACTGTGAAATTTGTGATGTGGTTCCATAAGAGGCACAGATTTAATTAGAAGAACACGTGAATAAACTTGATGAAATCCCTTTAATGTTTATACGGAAGGAATAAATTTGATGAAAACACAATCAGGTATCATGGATTTTATACCCAAGATGCAAAAAACAAGATCTCGTGAAAATCAAAGACAAAAACGACAGATTTATTCCAATGTAAAATCATCATAAAAACCAACTTTTACAGGGTTTTATACCGAAGCTGCATAGATTCATTCCATTGTAAAATCACAATCACAATAACATAAAACAAACAGATATGGATGTTATACCAAAGATGCATAGACAAGTGGCAACGAATAAAATTTCAAGAATTCAATCAAAAAAACCAGATCCAATCCAATTGTACAATCATGAAACCAAAAATTAGGGCTTTGAAACCAATGATGCTTAGATAAAACGCAATGAACTAAATCTCAATTAATAATGTAACAAAAATCAGATCTATTCAATCGGAAAATCATAAAACAAAAATTTAGGGATTTTGTGCCAAATCTGAAAATAAGCAAAGATCTGAATCTGAAGAAAATAAATGACAACAAAAAAGTAAAAAATAAAAAAACACGAGATCGGGAAAACCTTCTAACTTTCATTTATGATTAACAAAAATACAAAGCTAGAAAACCTGGACAATGTAAATTTAAAAGTTTAATGGTAAAATTGAGAATTCCTTCTTTTCAAACAAGATCTGTAACCAACCCAAACTACACCGCATAACAAAGAAAAATTTACAGCTAGCTACCACTACAAACACTAGCTTTTCTAATTACCCCTCCCCCTTTTCACTTCCTACCCCCCCTTTTTGTTGGAGCCTTCCTTGCTGGTGCAGCCTTCTTCACTGGCGTAGCAGCCTTCTTCGCCGGTGCAGCCTTCTTCACTGGCGTAGCAGCTTTCTTCACAGCCGGTTTCGCCGCAGCAGCTCTCTTCCCTGGTGATGTCCTTGTCGAGGTTCTTGAAGCCTTGGCAGGCCTCGCAGCTGGCTTTGCCTTTGCAGCAGGTTTCGCCTTCGCAGCAGGCTTAGCCTTAGCCGCGGGCTTTGCCTTAGCAGCTACAGGTACAGCATTGGCCTTAGCAACAGGAGCCTTCGCCTTGGGCTTTGCAGCTGGCTTAGCCTTTGCCGCAGGCTTAGGCTTAGCAGCTAGCTTTGCCTTCGCGGCAGGCTTAGCCTTAGCAGCTGGCTTAGCCTTGGCAGGTGCAGCTTTGGCCTTAGCCTTAGCAGGAGCAGGTTTCGCCTTAGACTTAGCAGCTGGAGCCTTGGCAACAGGTGCTTTCGCCTTTGGCTTGGGCTTGGGCTTGGGCTTTGCAGCAGCGGGCTTCTTAGCTGGAGCAGCAGACTTAGCTGGTAACTTGTAAGATCCCTTGACCTTAACAAGCTTCCCAGAAGCAACAAGCTTCTTGATCTGAACCAGAAGAATCTTCTTGAAGTTCGCTGGAAGATTCTTATGCTTCTCTTCAATGAACTTCGCCAAAGCATACTGGCTCGAACCGTTTTTCTCCTTAAGAGTCACAATCGCGTCCGTCACCATCTGCAGCAATTCAAAATTTTGATTAGATTTCGATTATAATAACAAACGATAACGATAATGTAATTGAGTTGAGTTGGATTATACCTCTTCATAGGTAGGGTGAGTGCGAGGGTTCTTGGAAGCGGGCTTTCTGGGTTTTGGCTCTTTGGGGGCTTTCTTGGGCTTGGCGGCAGTGGGCTCGTCAGATTCATTGACAATAGGGGGGAGAGGGTCGACGGCGGCCGGCTCCTCCACAGTGGGTTGCTCAACGGCGGAGACGGTGGGTTCTTCAACGGAGGAAGCCATGGAGTTGTTGAAATTGAAAATGAGAATATGATTATGGATCTATGAAAATAAAAGGACCAAGGTTGAACCGAAAATTTTGTTGTGAGAAATGACGAAAATTACGTGGTTTATATAATGTGTGTAAGAACAACAACATCCAAATGCTGAAACGTGATTGGTCGAGACGCATATTCAAGGATTGATCCCGCATTCAAGTTTAAATTTCAACCCTTGGATTTTGCGTTATCGACGGTTGGTGTTATCTGTGGGAAGGCATATATGGGAAATATTTTGGGGATTGGATTGAGTTGGGAACGTTCTAGGTGTGCTTTTAACCTCGAATAATTTCATTATATCTCTTTTGTTTTTTAATATTTTTAAGTGAGGTTTTTTTTGTCTTTTAGATTATTATGTGAGCTTTCTAATGATATTTTGACCGTTTTAAATGGTTGAGTAATTTGGGAGGAATTTTGGTTTGGAGCCAGATTGGTTATGATTAGGGTTTCTTGTCATGGTATCATTGTTTATGATGAATTCAGAGGAATGTTTTTACCTTGGATGTGATTTACGTATCATATGTGATAGTAGGGTAACTGAGGATTCCATTGCTTCAAGAATTGTGAAATTCTGATTAGATTTGAGTACTTAACTATTGATTATAAGGTCACTAAGGTTGAACAAATTTTTCCAATGAACATAGGTTGTCATGTTTAGTGTATAGAACAATGAATTTTTTTAATATTGTGTTAAAAATTTAAATTCTATTGCACTTAGTGTTTAATGTTGCTACAATTCAGTGGTGTTTTATGGACATTTTATTTTTTCTTTGAATTATTCAAAGTCAATTTAGTTGTATTTGTGTTATGTTAACAACTTACCAAATAGTACTTCGTTTATGTGTATTTCATGACTTTGTAGCAAGCAGTGTGTTTCAATTTCTCATAAAAAAATTGTATTGGTGGGATTATGGGATTTGTGATTATCTACTATGTGGTGATAAGTTTTGAAACATAGTTTGTTGGTTCAATTTAGCATTCCCTGTCTAAAATTGTGAGCTTAAATAGGAGATATTTCACCTTATTCAAATCCAAATACATAACACCTTTATACTTGATCACCAAACTACTGCTAATTTATACTTATCCATAAATATGGTTTAACCCACCCATCTAAGATCATTTTAAAGTGGTTTAAAGTGTTGTTAAGGCTCGTCTTATACATATTTATAAACATGTTAGTGTGAAATAAGTTTTGTAGTACCATACTCAAACTCCATACATTCTCTTTTGTAGAACCACAAACTCATCTTTAATGTTATCGTTTCTAATTATATCATGTTTAGTCTTGTCGCTCATCTAACACAACATCATCATCTCCATTAAGCTTATTTTACTCTCATGTTGGTTCTTTATTGTCTAACACTTTGTCACATATAACATTTTAGGTCTTACATGTGTACGATCGAACTTTTCATTCAACTTAAGAGGTATCTTTTGTATCACATAAAACATTTGAGACCCTCTTCAATTTCAATCATCCAGCTTGAATTTGATGATATGCACCTCTATTTATTTCTCTACCCCTTTATGTTGTGGACCTAAAATGTTTAAAATGAGTAACTTGAGGTATGACATGATTTCTAACTTCCAACTCCAAGCTAGAAATGTTTCTCCTTATGCTAAAATTGCATGTACTATGTCTTGTTTATACTTTGGTAGAAGCCATACATTTCTATTGTGATACTTGTCTCCAATTCCGCATTTAATTCCTATCCCAACTCTCCCAATAGGAATGTGTCATCTTGCAAATGTACTATATTTTGTTTTTTGTCCTTACAGTCGTGTTTTAGTCCCTAAAAAAATTTGTTCATATTAAAACTAGTCCATATAACATGTAAAATATCTTATTTTAGTCCCTCTAACACGAGTGACATAAAGGACCAAAACAGATACGTGTTTTCGCCTTTTAATCTAAACAAGTGTTTTTTTACATATATCATAGTTGCATTTCATGTTTCTTTTGTAATTTGTTCATCCCGGTGCAGTGCAGCATTGTTTGATCTTTCGTCTTAGTGTAGTGTTTGTTTGGTTCGGATTGACATACCAACTTCAAACAATAATAGATTCGGTCAATAACTAGCTTAGTATCTGAAACTTCACTATAAATCAATCACTTCTTTTTTATGTGAATCATATGTCTTATACGCGCAATTCAACGACTAATCTCTCGAGTCAGATAAAACCGTAATACATGTCAAAATTCACTATCAATATATTTAACATTTCTACATTTATAAAGTTGGGTTCGTACCCAGGACCTATGTTTAAAGTTAAATAGATGATTTACTATTTCATTTAGGTGTTGTTGGGTATACACCAATCACTTTTGATAGACTTCTTAAAAAATATTCATTATAATTTTATTAAGTTTATTTTTTTAGGTATAAATTACCAATTTGTAAAACATCCCTTGAGAAAGAAAAAAAAACTAATTAGCAAAACATAATTTATTTGAAGGAATTAGTAAAATATAAATTATAGTTCGGTTTATTTTTTTAGGTATAAATGACCAATTAGTAAAATATCCTTCGGAAAAAAAAAACTAATTAGTAAAATATAATTATAGCTCCGTAAAGATTCAATGTATGTCGAAAAGTCAAACAAGGATAAAATCAAATTCAAATTTTAAAATCTCGTAGAAAAAATTAATTCTTATGACTAAGTGGAATCTATGATATAAAATATTTCAATCAGTTTTATTAATTAAATCATTAAAAAGGTAAAAAGATTTTATTTGATAGATATAAAAGGATAAAAATATAGAGCATTTAAAATAAAAGATTCAACTTGACCAAAAAAACAAAATCGATTACTTTATTTACTAAGCAATCTAGAAGAAGATATTTCTTTTAGTAGTTCATACTTCAGCAAAATCGATTATATATTTTTTTAGTCTTTTTTTCTGGTGCAATAATTTGTTGTTATCTAATTCAGCAAAAATATAAAATATTATTTTGCGTGTGAAAATAATGAGAAAGTTACTTTATACTAATTATTTTTTAAAGATATTTAGCACAGGTTATTTTCTATTCAAACTTGATAAAATATTTAACATATGATTCAATGAAAACTATATCTTATAAAATAAAATTAAAATAAGGGTTAATTAAGTTTTTAGTCCCTATAAATATTTACAGTTTTGTTTTTAGTCCCTACAAAATAAAATCACACTTTTTAGTCCCTTTGACATTTTCCTTAACCATTTTAGGGACTAAAAATGCTGATGGAAAAATTTTATAGGGACAAAAAATGCTGATGAAAATTTTTATAGGGACTATAAATGTTGATGGAAAATTTTATAGGAACTAAAAAGTGTGATTTTATTTTGTAGGGACTAAAAACAAAATTTTGAATATTTATAGAGACCATTTACTTAATCAACCCTTAAATTAATAACAATCACCCACAAACCCTTCAAAAATAAAACACCCACAACCGGTTTTTTTAGTCATTTGATAGCCTTTAATTTGATTCTTCGTTTCTTAAAAAAAATAAAAAATCTTGGTGTTAACCTCTCTGGTTCCTCAGTAATTTAATAATAAAAATGAAAATAAATAAATATTAAATACACAACAGTTACTCTTTGTTTTTGTTACATAGTTAATCTACGGGGTGCTTTTACGCTGCAGTGAGAAAACTGAACTTTTTAAAAAAGTTATTTTGTTTAACCAATAGTATAATTGTCGATGTCATGTCAGCTAGTGTCCTACTGATGAACCACTCTAAAACTAAACTTTATCTTATTACAAATCAGTCATCATACAAAATATTAATGGGAATTTCAATCTTAATGCACAAATGGAAATCTATGTTTAATTTTGATTTAATCAAAGACACAATTGCAATAAGTAAAGATATAATGACATATCTTATGGCCAAATGTGCAATACATTTAGCACATGTTGTTTTGAATTCGAACTTGATCGAATATTTACCATATGATTTCATTTATTAATAAACTAAATTGATATCCCTAAAAAAATATAAAATTATATCTTATTTTTTGAGAGGGTAACAACCATCTTGAATATGAGTGTTGGATAACTCAATTGATTTGAACTAAAGAATTCAACGAATTAACGAATAAAAGTCTTAACAATGAGAAAGTTAACATTTGTTATTACAAAAAAAACACCCGCAATCCAGTAAAAAAAACAAACCATCTTATTTTTTGAGAGGGTTACAACTTATATCCTATTAAACAAAATTAAAATAATAACAACCATCTTAAATATGAGCGTTGGATAACTCAATTAGTTTAAACTAAAGAATTCATCGAGTTGACGAATAAAAGTCAAAAGTTGAAATCTTAAGAATGAGAAATCTAACATTTGTTATTAAAAAAAAAAAAAAAAACACCTGCAATCCCGTAAAAAACAAACCAAACCCCCCACCCCCCCTATAATAATCGGTTGATTTATTCAATTAATATTCTTTGTTTTAATTTTATCACATTAATTCTCTGATTTCTAGAAGAAGTGTTTTAGCGATTCGAAGTTCGTCAGAGATAAATAAAATTTGACCAAAAATTATTCTCATTACACGTTAAACTTGAATTTTTCATAACGATTCATTCTAAGGAGGACTCATTAACCATTTAAGTTCAATCAGTTGGTTATTTAAATATACTTTAGCAACTTAGGATTAATAAATTCAATTCAATGAAGAAGGGAAATGGTATTTCCCTGTCACAAAAGGAACTGGTCTATTGTTACTTTTTTTTTTTTTTTTACAAAGTCTATTGTTATTTTAAAGAAGAAGAAAATGTAGAAAACTTCTATTCAGTTTTGAGTTGGACGATGGATTTTGACATGAATTATATGATAATTTTTTTGTTTACTGAATATGATACATTTTTTTTAGGAATAAGATAATGACATTGTTAGTCAGTATCTTTTTTGATGAAATTTTTTATTTGGTGAAATCTTTTTTTAGGAAATTGTTAGTCAATATCTTAAAAATATATATATAATTAATGGATCGACACATAAAAACATCCATTGGATCTATTTTGGATTAGGTTTTGGCCCTTAACAACGACCCAATGTGCAAGGTCAATTAGCCAAATTCACCGCCATTGGAGGCCATATGGGAGGTCACATGTGCGCCTCACTGCACAGGAACACCACCCAATCAACTCCTGATTTGGATGATATTCAACGAACTCTTGTATCCGTCGTCGGATTTCACAGGGTTAGTTACGCTTAACTCGACTATGAAAGTGTGGCATCTGGCCATGCCCTAGGTATGATCACTTTTTCACACATTTTCTTGCGCTTTTCTCTCAAAAATAAACACTTATTTGAGCGTTGGAGCCCTAACATGATTTGCAAGTTCCTTCTCCCCCGTCGACTAACAACATCTACCGCATCGGATCACCGTCATCATTAGCTTTATGGTCGCGATATCGTAGATCTTTTCCCATACAAAACATAACCTTACATAGTTAAAATCATATTAATAATTTTTTAAGGGGCATATCAACGATGTTTTGATGAAACAGTTTGAGTCTATTTAATTAGAAGCCATGGATTCAAATTCAATCATGTAAATGTAACAACATTAAATCCCATAAATGTCATAATCTTTTTCTAAAGATCGCATCGGTTAGATTTATTCTAGAATATTGGCGAATAAAGACACTAGTTGGCAGAACTAATATCACATTTCTTTATACTATATATAAAAAGAATACATGGTCTTGGACTGACATTTTTAAATTCAATTATACCATTAAACAAATCTGCCTGTGATAATGCTACATTGTTAGTGTCATTCAAAAAGATAAAAATTTAGACGAACGATTTGTTATATCAGTGGTCTCATTGAAAAAGATAAATATAGTTTGTTATAGTATGAAAGTGCAAAATACTATACCTATAATTTTAATCAAAATTTTATAAAAACTAATGTGCGTAATTCATATGCATCGGGGAAATAAAAAGATCGGACAGACAAACATGAAATGCTAGTTCAATATTTAATAGTGTGTGTTTTTTTTTATTTAAGAATTTAGCACGTCGAAACTCACGTATATACTAGAAATACTAAGAAGGGAAGAATTGCATGTTAGAATATGTATCCCATCGTATGAAACACCTTTGCAACCTTTTAGCCTACGACTCCCACCTTCCTTCAACCCTAGTTGCCACTGCCACCTTGTCGGAAGCCGTACTCTCCATTCAATCTCCTTTTGCTAAACAAATCACCCTTATTAATCCCTTATCTCTAACTTACCCACCGCCAAACACTTATCCCTTTCCCTTTTCATCCAAATTTTTTCATCATCATGTAGACATTAGTTGGTGGTGGTGCGACGGTCGGCTTTAGCCATCCGCACCACCCTTTCTAGATCTCCCGGAGGTTGCCGCACCGGTGGACTGTGGTTGATGTTGTTCGCAGATTTTGTTCGTACTTTGTTTTCGTTTGCTTGGTTTGGGTCTGTTCTCTTCTCTTTTACAAATTTGGAGATTCTCTGTATTTGTTTGGTTTTAGTTTTTGGTTGGTAGTAGCAGCTCGCGGTTGTGGTTGGTGGTGGGGTTGATGGTGGCAGTCTTAGGTGGTTTTTGTATTTGTTGGCGTTGATTTCGTGGCGGTTGTTTTGTGTTTGTTTCGATTTGTCCCAGATCTGTGAAGTGATGGTGGTGTGACATGCTGACGGTGGTGAGGTAAGTCTTAGTTTTGATGGTAAGAGGAGGTGATGGTGGTGGTTTTGGTATTGTATTTGCGGCGGTACTATTTTCTTCCTTGCGGGTGCTGAGTTTGCGGTTGTTAGAAAAACACAGGTTGTTTGGTGTTTTTGTGTGGTGGTTGTTTCTTTTCGATCCATATCTATGTGGAGGAGGTGATGGTGGTGTGAGGTGGTGATGTAGGCCACATATTTGGTGGTGTGAGAAGGTGTCGGTGGGTCTTCAACAGTTGGGTTCGATCGGAACCTTATCATCCAGTTCAACTACTCTGTTATCTAGTGGTTTGTCGATGTGGATCGATGGTGTTGCTGTTGTGAAGGTGGATTTTGTTGTTGCGCTGGATGTTGTTGTTGCAAAGGTGGATCCATTAAGGTGACATTGATTGTTGTTGTGGCGAAGGTGGTTGTTGTTGTTTCAATCGTTATTGTTACCGGTGGTTTTTCAAAGGTTGTTGGTTTGTGTTGTTTCTTGACGTTGTTGTTTGAGGGTTGTGTGCGAGCAACAGGTTGTAGGTGGTGGAAGTTATTTTTTGTGGCAACTTGTGATGTTGGTTGAGGTTTTTTTTTATGTATATTGGGTGAGGGTTTTGGGTACAACTTTTATTTTCCTTTGTATGTTGCTACCTACGACTCCTAGACTAGCATTTCTTGTGTTGGTTAGGACTCATTGTGATTTTAATAAATTCCATTTTGGCTTCTTCAAAAAAAAAAACTTTTAGCCTATGAACCACACTTACATGATATTATATAATTGTGTTTTGATGTGAGTGTGTGTGTATATTTGTTTTAGTTTGGTTTTTATCGGTCATAAATAAGTATATATACTCTATTGAATATTGAACTAGCATTTCATGTTCGTCCTCGATTGACGTTATCATTCAGGCATTTGTATGCGCAACACCCCCCTTGTGGAGTAACAGTCATCCTCGATTCAAATAATTTATGTCAGGGCTAAATCTGGCCGATGAACTAGGGCAAGTGTAGTCAAGTTGAAGTCGGATTCCCAACTTGTGATAAAAGGGGAGTACCCAGCCAAATATATAACATTGCAAAAATACACGGTTCTTGTAAAAGATACGATGTGTTGACATCCTCTACAAGTTAGAAAGCACGAGGTATGTTGACAAAAATCAAATCGTCGTATAGAAAACCCTAAATTCCCAAAGTATCATCAATACAATATCCAAAATGGAAACCTTACCCATGTGACGACAACACATGGTTTGGAACGACACATCACTCTTTAGTGGATGATTAAGAATCGTTAAAAGTTTAGTTCAGTTAAAAATGACCTTTGATCCTAACACCACGATTCTTCCTCAATGGACTAGAGTCATAACTCGTTAAAGGGATCTTGCTAGCAGAGAATCAAGGGCTCAGTAACTCTATCTTCAAGTACTTAGTACAATTTATCACAAAATCACAAACACGTAATATTGTGATTCATAGTAAAAGAGATGCAAACATAACCAACAACAAATCACCTAATTTTCCTTACTTAGTAAGGACTTCAAATCATTCACACAATTTTAAAGCGAAATGACATGTCTTTTAAAAGCACTACTGAAGTTGGATTATTTGATGATTAAAGATGGTTTTGCGGGGTCATCTTTATCTCCATCTTCTCATTGGTCTATTTTGATTACTGTAGATTACTATCCAAGTGGGTAGGTAGATTCCTTCACTAACTAGTAACGCCCAAATAACTGTTGACTTCCTCAAAATCATTTTTTGTTTGTTTGTTTGTTTGTAATTTGGCGTCTCTATAATACTTACAAGTTGTAGGATAAAAACTTAAACAACAAGTTTGATAAATGGTTTGACTAAATATGATATAAGGATCAAAATGGATAATTATATTAAAATACTATTTAAGCACAAGACATGTAGAGAATATAAACATAGAAATATAAGCTACAATGCAAGAAAAGGAAAGGAAAGGTTGAAGAAAGGAAATTATGAAAGATATGAGAAACTAGGACAACGTAGTAAATTGAACTACCAATGGTTAAAATAATGATGAAATTTTTGAACTTAGTCTCGATCCACCACCAGACTTGAATTTTGACCATGTATAAGATTTTATATGGAGAATGTTCTTTAAGATGGAAGAATATGTTATTATATTCTGACCAAATATTCCAAGTGCATGCTAACCAAATAGCATATTAGCATTCACATGAGTTTGAAATTCCGGCACACTAGCAACCAGATGTTCTATGTGATGTTCCAACACCACACACAAATTACGAATATTGAGTGTAATGTTTAGAACATTATGCTAGCAGTCAATAAACACGACAAGGAAAATATAAAGGACATAAAATAAAATGGCACAGGAGAATTGTTAACCCAGTTCAGTGACAAACACACCTACTCTAGGGGCTAACAAGCCAGGAAAGAAATCCACAAGTGTAGTCCTTATTCTAAGTTCTCAGCAAACTCCTCGTTTACGACTCTAGACCTAGGACCTACCTATCTTGACTTCAACCTAGGAACTCCTAGATCTGAGATCCCATTTCACTTCCCTCAATCAATCACAACCCCTGTGATTATCCGATTACAACTCAATATGGTGAAGTTACCTTCAAACAATAAACTACCTCCGTACTTCAAAGCTTTGGATTAGCAACAACTTACAACTCAATAAAAACAGTCCTAAGCTTGCATCAAGGTGATACAAGAAATGCTCACAATTAAAAACTAAAACTCAATCCTTATCATGTATCAAAGCAATACAAGAAAAGGCTCACAAAGAACATAGACTCAAAACCCTAAAAAGCTATTTCTTTAATGACGGCTTGAATGATAAACTAGGTCTTGCATTCTTGTATATATATAGCCTTCAGAAGCAACATATATTTGAATCAAATATTCTTCTCAGAAATATGTTGAAACAAATAATTCTTCATAAATATATTTCCAAGATTCCTTCTAGAAATATATTTGCACAGCTAAATCTTCCTTAAGGCCAAACATATATTTGTATCAAATATTCTTTTCAGAAATATATTGAAACAAATAATTCTTCAAAAATATATTTCCAAGATTCCTTTTAGAAATATATTTGCACAATTAAATCTTCCTTCAGGCCAAACATATATTTGTATCAAATATTCTTTTCAGAAATATATTGAAACAAATATTCTTCAGAAATATATCTTCCAAAATCTATTTTGAAAATATATTTCACAAATAAAAATATCCATCTGAAAAATATCTTTCTTCTGGAAACACAATCTTTTTGGAGCACAAGATAAAAAGGTGTGGATTCCTTAATAAGATAAAGCGCGCGTTAAATAGGGCACACAAACAGGGCACACTGAATCGTGCCAGGATGTTGGAACATCGTATCCAACATCATGTATGAATATTTGTTTTAGCAAAAGTGAGACCAACACTTCAAATACTCAACAATCTCCCCCTTTGGCAAATTTTTGCCTAAAACAATCTCAGGCCATACAAAACGCAGAAGAGAGATACAATCATACCTTCTTTCATTTTAACACAAGAACTCATCTTGAAAGAAAGTAACAAACTTCAGCATTACTTCAAAAGAACATCTTCAAAAATAATGCACAAGAAACACCAAGGGAGAAATAAACTTCAAGAACATCAGAGGCATACGCAGCAGATTAAGAAAAAAATTAGCCTCACAGAAAAACAAAACACAGAAAGGGAAAATAAATTCCCTCACACACAAGCAGCTAACATCTGGATGTTTCAACATTCCTTAGAACATCCTGCTTATCACACCCAAACAAACACCCAAACAAAATATAATATCACTCCCTCTCAAGCAAACAACCATAGAGTGACTACTAACAAACATATACTACTCCCCCTGAATACTTGCATGCATAATAATAAGGAGAACTTTAGAAACAGGAAAACTTCATATGCACAAATCAGGAAAACTTCAAAAGCAAACAGATGTTTCAACATCTGGTACAACATCAGGCAAAACTATTAGTACCATACATCTACTCCCCTTTTTTAGCCATAAATTCATACAACTAATCATGCATGTCAGAACAGTAGTAGCAGAACATAAGATCAGAACAAGAGTAAACTCCACACACTTTGGTCATCGCTTTCTGATCCATCCTTCTCATCACCAACAAACACATAATTAACATTCTCATGATCAGAAACTTTCTTACTTTGGGATTTTTCATTATCATAGACTGACTCAGACTCAAACTTTATGTGATCATGTTGAGCCAATGATGTTGTAACATCTGGTGCAATAGCAGTTTTAGAAGGAGACAAAAAAGCACCTTCCTCAATAGTACTACCAGCATCAACAACATTCAAATTAGATTGACCTAGGGTTTCAGTAGTCCTAAGATTATCTAGATTCCCAGTTTTACTGGCAATTTTTTTAGACGTGTCAATATTATCAGCAACAATAGAAACCATACCATATGATTTAACACTTGGTTTGACATTAGGAGTTTTGGGTTTCCATTCTTTCCTAGCTTGAACAATCTTACCACTGACCTTTGGTTTATCACGGGGTTGAGGATATCCATACAATTTATAACAGTACGGCCTTATGTGACCATATCTACCACAATTGTGACATATCCAAGGAGATTTCATCATGAACCTCTTGCTTAGGTGGCATATGAGGATCTCCTACATGTATAGGAAGCAAGTACATGTGTGACATCCAGAAATATCATCTCATATATATGCATGTTGTCTCAAATCCGTGCAACACAATATCTCCTAGGTCTTTAACATATAACACGTGATTAAGAAAGTTAACATATGCCTTTTGACAATTGTTGTCGTGTTGTCACCTGTGAAGCAAAATGATATGGATGCCTAAGAATGGTCTCAACAAATCTAAATTAGCTCAACACGTGCTCTTGCAAATAACAGACCATGCGAGGGTTGTATTCGGTCCAACTAAAGTAGATGTCGATTTCCTGTAGCGGGTGTGTTTGGCGATGAACGACATACAAACAGAAGGCATGTTTCATAGCTATGATTCGATTTATGTGCATTGTATAATGGTATGTGACGGTGAAACCTCTCACCAATACAAACGTCATATCACACAGGTGTCAATCCTCCCTGTAATGCTCCACAAAATTTCTCAATCCCTGACTCTATTAAAGTGTTGATATATCCATGTTTGTATAAACATATACTAATAAATACACAACACATAACGTAATATGTTTAACGATTACGTAAATAACAATTTTTTGTTATGCCAAATGCAATGTCATGTAGCCATCCAGGTTCCTGATCTTATGAACACCTGCAACATTGACCTCCCTATACATGTGTACCAGGTTAGCCCTTCCCCATGTAAAGTCTCTAACCATCTCAAGATCACGAAAATACTCATAAAGACGGTGTGCACTCTTGTTAGTAAATAACGAGATTCTCACAAAGTACAACAGATATATTCCAACAACTTACTATGACTTACACTCCATCTCATCTATATCATCAACCTACTTAACTACACCTGTCGTTTGCACACATCGCGAATTGATCGCCAAAAAAGATGAATTGTGCACGAGCCTCATTCATGAGATCAGCTTCATGAGATTCTCCTTGATTTTCTAGGGTATGTTTTTATCTTTTATATCTTGTTTTTTAGTTACCATGTGTAACTAAATCTCTTAGAGATTAGGTCTGAGATGATTATGATGCAACCCTAATTAAATCATGTTGCTGTGAAACTCTATTATTATGAATATCAATATAGTTTTATTCAATTCAATTGTTCTTAATGCTTTTTATATCCTGGTCAAATATAAACATGATTTCGTGAGAATGAATGACTACTGACCATAGCTTTCAACTTAGACCTAATTGAATTGTTCAAATAAACAAGGTTAGTCTAGGAATAGATATCGTTTATTTGTGATATTAGGTTAACGTTCTTAAAACCTTCAAAGAATATTATATCACCTAAGGAATTAGGGACTGTAATCTGAGAAGAGGGTCCTAAGTCAAGGGATTGATTAGGGCTATTTTAGTTAACCATCGTAAAACTAGAGAAATATTCGTGAGAAATAGGTGCAGTGTACCAATTAGGGGAACTCAGAGGATTCGAAAGACCTAGTCTCATCTCTCTCAATCTTTTCTAAACAACCTTATTTTTTGTTATTTACTTTTTATGCACAACAAACCTACTGCCTCGGGCACTAAAATAAACTTTACACATCCTATTTCATAACACTATTGTTTAATTGAGATTAACACGGTCCTCATGGAAACGAATTTAATTGTATTACTTCGATAGTTTTTAGTACACTTCCTAAATATCCAGTAGTTATCCATGAGATGACCCTTAATGGACAGATGCAGATGATACGACATGTTATTTAGTATCATTGTCATCACCCAAATTGAAAGATGGAAGCTAGATGTCTCCCCTTGCCACCTCTCAGCAAATGCCGACAACAAGTAGTGGTCAATTAAGGTATAATTTATAACGTAAGAGCATACAATCTACTAGACATGATGGCATCTCTGAACCGTCGTACATTCGACTTTTCGAACGTTTTTCATCTTATTCCAATTGTTAGCGCACGTTAAATTGGGACGGAACTGTTAACAATAGAACAGTTAAAATAAATAAATAACATATACAACACTAAAACATATACAAAAATAATACATAAACGAATTAATGAATTTAAAGGTTCACATCTCTCTTCTCTCAAAAAAAAAAAAAGTTTACATCTCCCTCTCATATGCGTATGGCACCATGGTGCGCATATAAGTCGAGGACTGGCGTGTACTCTCGGCCATCAGGATATGAATTATGAGTGGGTGACAACACATATGACATTTCATCATCCTCGACATCCATATGTCCCTTTGCCTCATTTTCACGATGGGGCTTTTCCCCTCCTCCTCCACCTCCTCCTCATGGCAGGGCTCTGCCACCTGAGTCTGTCCAAATTCATCACGCCCGCCCTTTCTCACCCGTAACTACCCTCTCTCGCCGTTTGTTTGAGATTTTTTTGAAAAAAATGTATTTATTTTTGTAGTGTTTGTTTAAGATTTATAAAAAATCCATCTTGTTAAAAAAAAAAAAAAAATCATTTTTGGCCTAAAATGAAAAGCTATTCTAAGCAGCTTTTCCAAAATCTATTTTTTTCCTAAATACAAGGAACTCAAGTGCAAGAGTTTCAAATCTAAAAAAAAAAATGATTTTTATGATAGTAAACAAACAAAAATAGCTTTAGAATTTTTTAAACAAATCTCTAAAAAAAATTCTCTAGATTCTTTTAAGCCAAAATCTATTTTTTTTAAAGCTGAAACAAACTTACCCTAAGTCTAAAATTTGTAACAATGAAACAAGCGCACCCTTGTTTGTTTCGGATTTTTTTCCCAAAAAAAAAATCAATTTTTTTCTTAAAAGAAATTACTTTTTTTATTTTTAAGTGTGTGTTTAGGATTTTTCAGAAAAATCATTTTATCAAAAAAAATCTATTTTGACCCTAAAATAAAAAGCTATTAGTTTTTGTCAAAATCTATTTTTTTTTTCAAAAACAAGGAGGTAGTAGACAAGTTAAAACTCATTGTTTTTTAAAAATATTTTTTTATAGGTAGTAGACAAACAAAAATAACTTCAAATTTCTTTTAAAATCTCTAAATTCTTTTCTTTTAACATAAAATCTATTTTTTTAAGAAAAACAAACGCACCCATAATCACATTTTTTATTATATAATCTAAAACATGTATATTTTTTTTACTTACCAAATTATATAACTGAATAATTGAATGTTATTATAAAATAAAAAGTTTGGAGGGGGCGTGAAAAGAGCGGCACTCAAAACCCGCAAAAAACGTGTTCCCGCAAAAACCCAAAATCCCTAATGTAATCACAAATTCTCATGCGAAATTGATTTTAATTAAGGACGTTATGAGTAGAGAAAAGAAGGATATTGGATAAACTTAAAACTACACGAGAACTAGTACAAATAAAATAAACAAAAATCAACATAAATAAGCAACTATAATTGAGAATATTCTCAAAATACTTTTCTACTTCCAATATATATGTATATTTAAGAGTATATATATTATCAAGCTAGCTCACGAACCAAAGGAGTCGAACTATATATAGTTCAAGTTCAGCTCGTTTAGTTAACAAAATTCATTTTGAACTCAAGTTCAGCTCATTTGGTTTATGATTCAAGTTCGTTGAGTTAATTGTCGAATCGAGTTTCGAACTATTTTTGAGTTGGTACAGTTCATTGCCAGCCATAATTATAATGTTGTATTTATTTGCATTTTGCATGATACATGGGGCTGGTCTCACCGGCTAGGGACTCAGAGATTCTAAGCAAGTGGTTAAGAGTTTAATATCTTATTCTTGCATATAGAGAAAATCTAATTGGGGGAGGGGGCCTAACAATGCTTGTTCTACAAGTTTTTTTAACAGAGACTAAAAAAGTGCCTCTCTCCTTCAGAAGTTCTGCATGATGCTAACTTATCTATCATTAATCTACACTCCTCCAACCAATGCTAGACTAATTAAATAAAAAGTTGTTCAGTTAAAAAGGTTGGTGGGTAGATCCAAGGTCGGCCCTAGGCATAGGCCGGGGTACGAGGTCTAGAACCCATGCCGGTAAGGGACCCAAATGTTTTTTTATGATGGGGGTGTGTATAGAAATATTTGGTTTTTTGGGGTATATACAGCAAAGTTCATCAACATGCCCAAAATATTGACATGATGAAGGACTGGGTTGAAGCCTGCTAAAGTTTTTGGCCCTTTTGGCACGCTTTACTATATATACCCCTATATGGCACAAAAATTTCTCTATTCACCCTTCCTATAAATTTTTTTGTTTGTTCTTAATAATATGTCAAAAATTTATTATCGAAGAAATTGATGATATTTTTTTTGGGAAATTTGTTCCTAATAATGTGCCTCACTTATATTAAAAATATTGGTGATATTTATTATCCAAAAAATTGGGATAATTTTATAACACAATTTTAATTTTATAACAAAATATTTTAGTGTTCTCCACTTCAACGATATTTTATATTGTTTTCGTGTCTATGGAGTATTTGATTTATTTTCAGATGTTGCCTAAAAAAATATTTATTTGGTAGTGAAAAGCGGAAAAAAAAATGAAGAGCTAATAAAATCACAACAATGAGCTAATTTTTTTTATGATGTACTATATAAGGGCCCTTTTATGATATTATGCATAAGACCCGTAAATCTCTAGGAACGGCTCTGAGTAGATCGTCATTTAGAATAATTTGCACGTCACCTACAAAGGATCATCACACCAAATGGATGAGAAATTCTTAACCGAATAGGAACTCAACTCACACTCTTGGTAAACTACATTTGGTAATTGCAACTCACAAGAAAAACTACCTATAAAAAATGCCACCCTTTAAATTTGCAAGCATAAATATAAGTATCACTTCAAAGGGCACCTATATGTTACTAATGTTATATAGTATGTCGGGAAAAAAATAAAAGAAAGGGTTGATAGTCATTGTTTGTGGTTGGTTCATGTAGTAGTATTGTTATTTAGCTTGTGCCATTATCAGGGTACTATTAATTATTTTCAAACTTCTTTGTATCTTGGAAGAAATGAAAAGACTAATAAATAAAGAGGATCTTTTCCCCATTATTAGAGGTTGTAAGCAATGCCTCCATATAACAAAAATTATTTTTTTCATGAATTTATGTTTGATATGAATTGAATAATTATAATCCACAAATCATAGCTCAACTAGCAAAATGCCAAAATTGTTAGGCCGGATGCCATGACCGGGGTTCGAACCCCGGTACCTCCACTTATGTGTGTGAGTTTATAATGACTTTGCCATTTTGTTTATCTACCAAAATGAAAAATTATATATTCATATTAGCTAATTGATTTTAAAATAATTCCATATCTTTCACGTCATGTTTTCAGAAGATCGAGCTCGTGAGTTGGAAACCAATTTGTGAGAGAGCATTGTTCAAGTGTGAAGATATATTTTTCATTATGCCTAGGTTCCTTCACTCGATTGATAAGTCTTTCAAGGGTAGCTAATAATGCTTCTCATATTGTTATGAGAATTGATAAATCACCAGTAGCAATTTTGCACTATTTGAAACTTTTTAAACAAAAATCCAATTTTAATATAAATCAAATTAATTGTCATTTTAACAATACAGCAAGGCAAACTCAAAATATTCATGACCATTTCATTTTGCTGCATCTTTTAAACATAGTAATAAATAAATAAATAGTAATAGTAATAATTTAAGCACGACAAATTAAACAATTTACTACAACCTACGAAATTGCCATCCCTGAACGAAGCACTAATCAAACCTTTTAAATTTCATATTTCCTTCATCTAACATACTGATGGCCTTCCTTTTCTTGGATAAGTTAGTATCTTGAAATCCACTATGTTCATTAAATTGAGCAGCAGTTCTAGCTCGCAGTTCCTTCAAACTCTCACCTTCGTTTGCTCTCTCAATCACCTGAAAATAACAAGGCCGTTATTTATCAACTATTTGCAATCTAATTTGAAAATATGTATACCACCTAAAACAAGGGGCTGAGTAGAGGATTCCCTAAACTGAATTTGCCGAATCCAAAACTTAATTTCACTTACCAGATGTCTGCCATACAAGTGGGTGCTTGAGAGTGCTGTAAGAGCATTTTGTGCCTCCTGCTGAGTAACATACTCCACAAAAGCAAAGCCTCTAAGATTTCCAAACTTCATTGGCAATTTTAATTTTTTAATCTGCACGGTTTTAAGCCATCAAACATGAGTGAAAGGAAAACTTTTGAATACTCTCAATAAACAACTAAATGTACATATTATTATGGCCGACAGAATGAATATTTGTTAGCAATTGGACTATAATTATCATTTTTTATAGTAATCACCTGGCCAAATGGGCTAAATAACTGTCTCAGATCCTTCTTTGTTGCCTCAAAAGCAACATTTCTCACAAGCAACTTAGTTGAACTCTTGCCTTTCTCAACTTTCTTTTGTACTTTACCAACATTCTTGACATGACAAGGTTGTAAAATATGAGCAAAACTGTCCAAAACAGCCCCCTATGCTCAAACAAAAAAATAATAATTAAACAATTCCTTTGTAAAACAACCATAACTATATTTAGGATTTCAAATACATATAACATGCATCTTTTGATTCAAACGTGTAAATACCTGTAAATCGTTGCAAACACTTGTAGTAGTCTCTGTAGAGTCAAACTCAACAAATCCAAATGCCACAGAAACATTTTTCCCATTTTTCAAATGCTTCTTCACCTATTTTTAAAAGCAGATAAACAAAAAAAAAAATGAAAAATAGCCAAGTCATAAAAAGTAAAATGTGTTACCTAGCACTTAAACCCATTTACCTTGACACTCAAAACCCGTCCCGCTTTCATGTGTTTACTGAAATGTTCCCTCAAACCCTCTTCTGTTGTCTTGAAGTTTAGGTTCTTGACAAACAGGGACCGAGCCTGAAGCATGATAGATTAATCAAATGATAGAAGAACAATAATTATTGATTATTTAGCAATGGTTAATGTACACAATTTCAAAATAAATATTGACTTGATTGCAAAGTAAACTGCGTAGGACAAAAATAGAGTGGTGAGAAACAATTTCCCTAAAGGCAAGGACAAAGAATCAACAGTCCAGGGGATAAACGTCCTTCAAAATTGACAATCAATACAGAAAATGATATTGAACTTCAAAGTTCTGTTCTTATTGACATAGATAGAAATTATTGAATGAACAACAAAGAGACAGCTATGGGCCTTCAAGGAAAGTGTAAATGTTTAGGGCCAAAAAGCTCAAGTTACAATGATAAATAACAAAATGGAAAGAAAAATCCAGTTGTAATACCTAACAGGGGTTAATACCAATATTTCCAATGTCTATCATTTTTTCATATTTTGACCACATAAAGGACTATGACAGGTTAAAAAAAGTAATTTAATCTGGAGATCCTTGAACTATTTGAGGATTTTTAAATAGCCCTTGAGCTAAAATAATTATAATTGTGTCCTTGAAATGTCTATAATAATGAAGTCCTTGAAATTAGAAAAATACCCAGTCCCTGAATTTTTAAATAACTTGCAACTAAATACCTAAATTCAAAGAACTAACCAATTAAAAACTTTAGTTTAAGGATCTAACTATAAATTATTGACAAGTTAAGAGACCAGATCTAAAACATTTTTAGTTAAGGGATCTATATAAAAATATGGAGTTCAGCGATCTATAGAATAATTCAACCTAACAAGTAAAATGAATATATCATTGTTATATTGTCAATTGCATTGCATATACCATTGTTATTTTGTCACTTGGTCTATGCATTTCTATTTTATTTTTATCAATTGACCATACATTTTTTCTCTTCTCTGTTTTCCATCAATTCTCGCAAAAGACTAATGCATCAAAACAAACTAGAGCAGAAGAATGATAAAAATAGGTCAAACCTCTATTCTGTCCGGATCAATATCAACATCTGATATTCTTTCCACATCTTTCTCTAATATCACTCACTTGACATCCTTTTCAGCAATTCCATTATTCACCTCATCATTTTTAGATTGTGATTTTGGGCTAAGAACATCGGAAGGAGCCCACTCCAAGTATAAGGGAGCATCCCTACATTGAATAGAAGGCAAAGCAAGTCAATAACCTTCAATGAATAAAAAATATGGGATCTCTATCGTAGCTGAGTGGAGAGGGGTTTGGCTACTTTGGCCAGACAGGGGGGG
>Ga0315914_1000370_pt1 | contig 53293 bp, 22 predicted proteins | sample MpolenodulesMG_FD_203920 | JGI IMG/M metagenome (GOLD analysis project Ga0315914, IMG submission 203920) | Medicago polymorpha root nodule microbial communities from Los Angeles, California, United States - elongated nodules | ecosystem: Host-associated > Plants > Roots > Nodule | place: USA...
TGAAGTATATATACATCAAGTGATGTAACAAAATTGAAACAAACTCCTAACAAACTTATTACTTCACATGCAAGTAACTTGAGTTAGTTACTTCAAGTGCAAGTTTCTAAACAAACTACTAAACAAAATAAGACTAATTCTAACTAAATTGAATTACTAAATCAATATCTTTGACATAATGTAGAGCAAGAAATCGTTCCACAACTTCCCCTTTATCGTTCAAGAACCTAGAAAACAAATTCAACAAGGTTATACTAAAGGTATGGAGATAGATAGTGGCTGCAAATATATCATATTAGGCCTAATTATAAAAAAATAAAAAATAAGTGTTAAGTAATCATGTGTAATGCCCAACAATTTTCATATATCATTTGTGCGTACATCAGCAAATTCACTGTTTTCACACATGTATACTTTTTTTTTTTTTTATAATAGTAATTTAAGTAGCACTACCAAAATATATTAAACATCAAAAGGAGTACAAAAAAAGAAATGCCTTGTTAAACGGACTAACTATTCTTGGGACTTTATTATTTTGAAACAAAACAAAATCAATAAAGAAATGTCTTGTTATTATATATTCACAATATATATATATATATATATATCATTATCATATACAAAGCCAAACCCAGTCAATATAGATTGGCTATTAGGGCTTACTCCAACAGGTCATAGTTCATATGATGAGCAATATGATAAATTAGTCGCAACATGGTAACAATAGGAATGTAGTTTGTTGCCATCATTAAAACATAATACATTAAAATTATCATATAAAACATATATCTAACACAAACTATCCTACGTTACGAAATACTTCTCTATATACGACATTTGAAGTCACATTGGTATCTTGACCATCTTCATTTGTTATAAACATCTTCAATCCATCTTTAGAAGTAACTCTTGAACTTGCAACATATAATTGACCATGTGAAAACACAACACTTGGCAAATATATCCCAACATTCTTTAAAGACTGTCCGTTGAAACTTGAAAGGAATCCTGACGTCATAAGGTTTAATAAATAATATTGGTATAAAAACTTTCACGCCTATATTACTTCTAGATATGACATTCCCTTAAAGCACAAATTTACCAATTTTGGTTATTATTAGTCTTGTATTATATAGGGGAACTAGTCCAAGACCTCTTCAAAAATAGGAAAATCTAAAGTTAGGTAATCCTAACCCATTCCTATAATAATCATGCCTAATATCAGCAGGGAGAGAGGGAAACCAAACAAATGACGATAGAGCTAACCCTAAGTTAGCAAAGCCATCTGCACAAGAGTTACCCTCCATATAAATATGGCTTACAAAAAAATTCATTTGTTTCACTAATTCTAAGCAATTGATCCATCTATTTCTAAGTTCACAAGGAATCAATGTCTTTGACCTGAAAGCAAGCAAAACAAGTTGAGAATCTGTTTCAAGCCAAAGGTTATGCCAATTTTTTGAGTAAGCTATCTCAATGGCAAGGATTGCAGCAAGAAGTTCAGCAGAATAGGAAGAGTCAGTTTCAGTGTTTTGTGCAAAGCCACCCTTGAAGCTTGCATTGTTATCTCTGAAAATACCACCGCAGGCTGCTTTCATTGGATTCTTCACCAAAGCACCATCTGTATTTACTTTTGTCCAGTTACTAAGAGGAGGCTGCCAAAGAACTTCCTTAATTGTTGGAGCTTTTGGAGGGTGTATAATGATGTTGAAAGCCTTTCGAATCATAAACTCAGACATTGAAGAGCTTGAGGTTTTGCAAGTTTTGTTGCCTGATAAAGTAACATTAGATATTATTGTGTTGATCACTGACCTCCAGTTGAGTTGCTTGTTTTGAAACCTTGCCTGATTTCTAGTGTACCAAATACTACTAAATATGTTTAGAAAGCTAGCTTTAATTACCACCTGACATTGAGGACTCCAGTGTTGGTTACAAATCTTCCAAATGTCCTCAAAGCTGTTGAATTGCAGAGATGTATTGAGAATTGTTGCCAAACAAACCCAAATCTTTCTTGCAAAAGGGCATAGAAAGAAAAGATGCAAGGTTGATACATGCTCCTTGAGACAAATACTGCCCATAGAGGCTAATTGACAACCTCTAGTTATGAGATTTTCATTGGTTGGCATTCTATTATGAAGAATTCTCCATATTAGAATAGATTTAGAAGGAGGAATGTCTGGAGACCAAATTGTTTTTGCCCATTGAATTTTCTGTCCCTTAGAAGATTTGAATAAAAATGCATCTTTGAATGAAAGAAGACCATTTTGAGTATGCTTCCAATTTAAACTGTCCTCCATTTGGATCTTAGGAATAGTGATCTGTATAGTAAGCTGCATGATGACTGGGAAAGAATTTTGCAGATGCAAAGGAATGTTCCACTGATAGTTGTCTATATACTCACTAACTTTGACCTCAAGTTGACTAGCAAGGGTATGATTAAGGAATCATACCCTTGCTAAGAAGAGAACATTATAACATTCACCACATTGATAGCACCACAAAAAAGGAAACAATAAACCTGTTGAGCACAAAAAATAACAATGAATAGTATAATTGGTGAATCATATTAGTAGAAGCTCCATTGCATCAGTGTCTCCTTTAATCATAGCAAACAGGTATGCATACACAATACTGTCCTTAAATTGGTATCCAATGTTACTCAAGTGCATCCAACTGATTTTGCAGTTAAATTTCCATTTTCATGTCATTGCTACTGTCATTGTTATTGTTTTTCATGCCATTGCTACAGTCATTGTTATTGTTTTTCATGTCATAACAGTGAGTAGGTATTTAACACTTGAATGGCAGCCACACAAAAAAAGCTATGATGATAATTGTTTTTCATGTCATTGCTACCGTCATTGTATGCAGATCATGTCATTGCTATTGTCATTGTTATTGTTACTAGTACAAATACATCAATAATGAGAGAAACAAAAAACAAAATGAGGAAACTAAATCATGAAGGAATCTAAGGCCATTTTCATATCAGTGATTATCATTTCTTATAGGGTGAATAGTGATTTTTCCCTGAGGCCATTTTCATATCAGTGACTATCATTTCTTATAGGGTGAATAGTGATTTTTTCCCAGTAATATAGGTCATTTTCGATTTTCACTCTTACGAAATTTTCGGTTTGAATTCCATCCTCGTAAATTTTTTTTTCTTCCAGAAAACCCCCCTCCTCATATGACTGTGCATACTTGCTGACGTAGTACATTGTGTAGCACGCTGACTGTACATATGTGCTTATGTGGCGCACTGACTGTATAATTTTTTTTATTTTTTTAAGGGTACACGTGACATTTGTGCCTATTTTTTTTAAAAAAAATAATAAAAATAAAAATGAATTTATATTAATTTAAAAAAATAAAATCTGAAACTAAATTTTCAAAAATTTAAAATCGTAAAAATATGATTTTTTTTATTAAATAAAAAATCAATATATATTAATTTAAGAATAAAAAAATTTAAAAAAATCTGCAAATTAATTTTCGAAAATAAAAAAATATGGTAAAAATTAGAAAAAATATTTATTTTTTATTTTAAAAAAATTCAGGAAAAATATTTTAAATTTTTCAGAATTTTCAATTCTAAAAAAATATGATATAAATTTAATTTTTTTTATTTTCGAAGAATTTTTCCCAGAATTCTTTATTGATAGAAAAAGTTTAAAAAAACTGTTTTTTTGAAAAAAAATCTAATCTTTTTAATAAATTTTGATTTTTTTTATTTTGAAAATTAAATTCCTGAATTTTTAAAAATCTTCTTAATTTCGAAAAAGATCCAAAAAAATTTAATTTTGAAAAAAAAACTCAATGTTTTTTCTTATTTTTTAATTTTAGAAAAAAAATCTTAATGTTTAAAATTTTCTGTAAAAAAATCTGACTAAAAAAACTTAAAGTTTTTTCTGAATTTTAGAGAGAAATTTTATTTTTTTTCGATTTTATAATTTTTTGGTAAAAAAATCTCTATATATTTCTGATTTTATCTATTTTTTCTAATTTCGAAAAAAAAAATAAAAGTTTTTTCTAATATTTTTAAATTCAGAAAAAAAAATATTAATTATTTTCGATTTTTGGAAATAAAATCTGAATATTTTTCTAATTTTTTAAATTTTCAAAAGAATATCTTAATGTTTATCTATTTTTTAAATTTTTGGCAAAAAAATCTAAATTTTTTTTGGATTTTTTTATTTTATTTTAAATTAATTTTCATATATTTTTTAAAAAAATCTGATGTTGATGGCCTTTTTTACATGTGGTCAATTAAAAAATAATGTCAAATCAGCGCCACATATTAGATTCTGCTGAGTTGGATGGGGGAGGGGGTTTTCCGAAAGAATAAAAAAAATTACGAGGACATTATCCAAACCGAAAATTTAATAGGGGTGAAAACTGGAAATGACCTATAATAGAAATTGGAAAATACAACTACTAAACTCAACATCACCGCCATTTGCTCTTTGACGGATGTAACTGGGGCATACAAATGAATTTGTTTCCTAAGACCTAAATCACGCAATATCTCATTTGGATTAAACTCATTGACCATATTAGGCGGTGGTTCTTCTACTTCGGCTTCCAGTTACACAACATTCACATTCTCAATACTTGTTGTATCTACCAAAAACCTCCTCATCTCTGAGAATAGAGATAGGGTTATAAAATGTTAAATCAAAATATAGTACTATTGAAGATCCAGACATTACTAAGAATTTCAAAATACATATGTATTCAATAGGAGACTACAACTCTACAAATAAACAAAAATGTTAAATCAAAATATAGGACCATTGAAATGTCAGACATTAAAACAGAGTATAAGCAGAGACATGCCAACATTTTTTAACACCAATTTTTACAAAATCACAATTTTTCAATTAATCAATTCATTAACACCAATTCATCAACCATTAACAATTTAACACCAACTCATCAACCATTAATCAATTTTTCAATTACAAAATCACAAATAATCAATTTTTCTAAAACCCAAAACAACTAGACAAGGAAGGAAGGAAGGGGAAGAGATTACCTTTAGGGTCCGTTTGATGGCCATGATAGGATAGAGGCAAGATATGATACAAAGCTGAATAGAGATAGGATATGATAAGGACATGATAAACATTAGTCCTATCATGTGTTTGATCCGCACATGATAACAAACAGGATATCATTATAATTAAATGAAAAAATTACTCTCATAATTAATTAAATATTATAAAAATGACATGGTATTAATTATAACAGAAAATACATGCTATCATTATTTTAAAAATGACAATATTTTAAAAATGGGAGAATATCAAGATAATAAATAAGGAATGATCTTATAATCCCATCAGGATAATTTCTAACCCAGCCTATACTCAGGATAGAAATTACAAAGGAAAGTCAGGATATGATAGGAAAATTGCTTATTTTATCCTATCCCTTTGGTGCATCAAACATGAGATTTAAGCAAGATATAATGTATCATATCATGTGTCTCTATCCTGACCATCAAACAGACCCTTAGAGTGAATGAGAAGAGACTAGCAACCAGTCACCAGAGCTATTGAATAAGAAAAGAGACTGATGAGAGTTCAAAGTGGCAGAGAGCTGAGAACGGGAGAGGCTAGACAGAAATTTGTGTTTTCTTTTCCTGGAATTTAAGCGCGCGTTTCTTTTCTTGAGATGCTTGCCCAATAATTTTTTTTTATAAGTGTGTCATTGGCCTTTGGGTTGAGCCTGATGTGCAAAAGTTGTCGATCGAGCCCGGGCGACCGCCTGGGGTCGTCGGGCGGTGAAACCACCCTTGCCTGCAAAGGCTTTGTATCCAATCTCTATATAAACGAGGTTTGCAATGTTCAAGTTCTTCTCCATTGCATTGCTGGTTTTGATATAGTTTGTTTGCTGATATAGAAACGGAGAAGTCACTTCACATGTTGGCTGATGTTGTACCTAGGAAGGATTCGTGGAGGATCAAGGTTCGTATTGTTAGAATTTGGCGAGTTCTAACTTTCTTGAAGCCTAATCAAACCAATTCAGTTGAGATGGTGCTTGTTGATGAAAAGGTTAGTTGTTTTTTTATATATTAGGTCTTTTATGGTTGTTTGATACATTCCTTAATTATTATCGTTTGTATGATGGAAAATTCTATGGTGAAGTCATGAAAATGACTTTTTTAGTAAAGTTAACACTATAATATCAAAAATGTAATGAGTAACACCCCATTGTTTGTACAATGACATCAAAAGTTCAATTCTCATAGTATCATCAATTCATCAGATTAATAAGACTAGACTTAATCTAATTTTATCCTACCTTGTTATAAGCGTAACACCCCACAAAGTGTAACACTTAAGACTATCACATAATATCATCAACCCTGTTTGCATGTTAAAGATTCCAACGATAAAATAGTACATGTAAGTCCAAGATGTTGCAAGCATTACTAGATGAATTACTATTCATCATTAATCAGTAATCAACAGTTTAAAAATGAATCAAACATTAAGATCAAAATTAACTTTTTCAAAAAAGTAAGTTTCCTGACTGCACTGTAGAAGCTCCCTTGTATGATTTGGTTGATTTTTCAATCAAGGGACTATGATTCACGCTACATTGAGGAAGCAACTTTTATATATCTTTCAAGGGACTATGGATCGTATCTATAGAATGTCTCATTTCTCTATAGCTCCTAGCTTTGGATTGTATCTCACAATTATGCATCCATATAAATTGGTTTTTCAGATGAAGACTATTGTTTAATGATGTGAAAGTTCACTCATCCCTTTCTATGGATTCTCAATGAGTAACATAGTTGATGTTTATAGTCATATGGTTTATTATGAACATTTAATTGGTGGTAATTTTATTTATTTGGTTTCATTTGTTCATATGCAATAATGAAAATTTATCTCAATCTATTGATGTGTGTGAATTAGATGTTATAGGGTTGATGACGGGTATGTCCTATGTAACAGCCCGTTTTTCGCTAGATTTATTTTATTATTTATTTATGTGTGTTTATGTATGCTTGTATGTGATTAATTGCCTCTGTGTGCGTTTTGGTTGGGATTAGTGGAATTTAGCGTTAGAAGGGTCATTTTGTGAGCAGGGGTAAATTAGTAATTTCATTGTGAGAATTATTTTTAGTGTGTTAATTGGGAATTATATTTTTACCAAGTTACTAGTCGGTTGTGGTAATTAGTTAAGAGTCAGTAACTATTCGATAACTTTTAACCGTAAGTGGGTAGAAACTTTATAAATTGGTTAATGAGTATTTTGAGCCTATTAAGACATAAAAGGGTAAGCCCACTAGTGAGGAGCCTATTTAAACCTTAGTCTTTGAGGAAAATTAGGTCACTTAGAATCATTTGTTCATTTTCACAAAACTTTTGAGAGAGGTAGAGAGAGAAAGTGCTTGAGGAAGAGAAAAAGGGTTTTGAAGAGAGAAGAACTTAGAGAGCAAGAAAAGGGTAGAGATTCAAGGGATTGGAGCTAAACTGAAGCATTAGCTTAATTTTGTGAAGGATTGAGGTAAGGGGGCTAGTATCCTTTCATAATCTTTTGTATAATCTCTTTTCTACTTAAAACCCGTAAGTGTTTATTTGTGAAAAGTGATTGTAGTGAATTTAATTGGTGAAATTCGTGCTTATATTTTGATGTAAGGTTTGGGTATGTGAATTTGTTGATAATTAAGTTGTTGATGATGAAATTACTTGCTCAATTATATATATATTGTTGAAGTATGATATTGTTGTTGATGTGTTGTTGATGAATTCATATTTAATTGATGTTGTTGCTGTTATGAGATGTTGTTGATGATTGAAACCTTGGGTAATCATAATCATAGAGTTGTGGTGTGAATTTGTGATAGAATGATGTTTTGATTCAAGTTTTATATGGATTTGAGTGTCTTTTTATGTCTAGAAATGTTTAGACAAACCTTGGGAACAAATTTGGGCATTAGGGATTCAAAATTGGGATTTTGGGGTGAAAATGAAGTTTTACCCGAGAGATAACTGTCTAAGCTCGCCATGGCAAGCAAACTGGTGGCCATGGCGAGTGAAGGAACTGTCCAGCTCGGCATGGCGAGTGATTTGGTGGCCATGGTGAGTTGTTCAGTAAATCAACTCATGTTTTTGTCGTTTTAGGGTTTTGGGGGCCGATCCGAGTTTTCTAAAATGCTCCTTTCAACATGTTTGATAACTGCTTTTACTATTTAACTTACTGGAACATCTTATGGATTGGGATTGACTTGATTTTCTGAATTGAACTTAACTTTTGAAAAATGTCCAAGAACGTCGATTTTTTCCAGAACTTGTTTTTCTTAATGAAATGGAGTAGGGTTAAGGTTATATATTAATTATATGTTTTCTAAAAATGGTTGTGGTTGGTTTCATTGAGTTTAAACTTGTTTTTCTTTGAAAATGGAACTCTTTTAGAAAAGTGATAAAGAGAGATGAACTTTGTGATTTTGATGATTTTTTCGTAGTTAACCGGTGAAATGCACATGTATATTCAACTGTACTCATATGTGATCTAAGTGTATACATAGTTGAGGCAATAGAGTTTGTTTACTTGATTTTGGTTCAATTGTCTTAATTGTTTTAAAGTTGTAAAATGATAGACGAACTTTGTCGAAAGTGATCTTTAAGGCCGGATACTTTGCAAATCTTTGTGAATAGCTTTACATGATTATAGGAAGATGTATGAATGATTGATAGGTGTTGAATATGATGTTTATCATAGTGTGGTGGATTTTCTCCTTTACTTGAATTGTAAGAAATTGAATGGAGTTGTTGATTTGTAATGATGTTGATAATGTTGGTGAATGCATGTACGTTGATGGTGTTGGTGAGTTGTTGTTGAACATGTGCATAGTGTGTCGTATGCTCATGCATTCATAGTTGTGGGATATTTATATCCAGTTGAGGTGTTTATGAGTGTTGTTGGCATCATGGGGTGACGGCCTAGACGTTGTTGGTGACGGTACCGCATGCATGTAGGAGTGTGTCTAGGAACATATTATGTTGTGGCATGAGTCCTAGTTGTTTTGATACCTGGTGTTTGATGTGAATGGTGGTTGGCATATTTGTGATTTGTGAATTGGTTGTTATTGATGAATAATGTTTAAGTTGAATTCTCTTTTAATTGAATTATTTGAAGTTTTAAATTGATGAATATATTTTCAATTATTTATGCTGATTATGATTGATGTTAAGCTAACCCCTAGTGTTCTTTGACCGCCTACCTGTTTGTATGAATGGGTAGACGGCGTGCAAGAGTGATATTTTAGCTTGCTGGGTGAGTTGTTTGAAGATAACGGGAGCTTCCTCTGTTTATCCGTTTAGAGTCTTAATATAGGCTCTGATGTAGGATTGTTGGTCTATGTTTTATTTTTGGATGTATTATGTTGATTGAGATTTTATCCTTATGTTGGGATTTGGAGATTTTATTTGGTGACGTATATGTATGAGTTATGACATGTATATTTTTTTTGGAGATGTATGTTTTATTTCCGCTGTGACTGTTGAGACATTTTATATATGCATGTTGTTTTGAGATCTTTTGAAGACGAAGCGTCTATTTCTTGAATAATTGTATTATTCACGTGTTTTATCGCGTTAATAGAAGTAGGGCGTTACATCCTAGAAGAAGGAATATGTTAGGTACAGCTGAGCATGACATCCGGACCCACCTGAAAACTGATGTATCCGAATAAACCGCGGGTCATACGGGTCTGATTAATACTGGCCTCAGGTGAAGACAAAGGGAAAATTGGGTCCATGTGAGTTTGTACGGTCGGGCCCGATTTTTTCAGATCCAAAACCGTTTATACCCGTAACCGACCGCATCAAGCATTATGCTATACTACAGCCATAAAGTTCCTTGTTCAATCAATACATGTACATATTTTCTTGAGACCCCAAAGCACACTGCCATATGCCCATAAAGCTTTTATAAGCTACCTGTTTTAACCTTGTATCTACACATTAACAACCTCAAATGAAAAATACATTTAAAATTTTTAAAAATATTTGACACTTGGCAGACATATGTTTAAGCTACTCACAGGTGTGGTGTGTATGTGTACCATGAACTGATGAAGATACATAAAAAAGTCAACAAAAGCATTAATAATAGAATATTATTTAAAAGCATTGTCCAATCCTACACTGTTTTGAGACTGACTTTAATACCTTGAGACTCACAATTCACATTCACAAAATAAAAATTAACTACTCCAATATTTAATTTAATACCTTGATATATCTCATTATATGTATTTTCAATAACATCATAACAGAATTGAATTTGCAAATTTAAATGAATAGGCAGATTCATCAACTAAATTCACAAGCAAAATGAGCCCTTGGTGAATTTCAGAAAAGTGAGTGAAGTAGAACATGTGCCCATCAGGAAATACAAAATAACTATCATCAATAACAAAACTACAAGCAAATCATTTTATTTCTTAAGATTAAAAACTGACAGCACTGGACAAATTCAAAACTGACAATACTGGACAAATTTTTCAAAAGATAGTACATATTTATAGGAAAAAATCAATCCATGAAATTATCTCTAAACTACATGAGAAAATAAATAACACGTCATATTTAGAATTGTAGTTGTTTGATAAAAAATGCTTGAAACTAAATGAAGAGTGGATAAGCCATTCACTTGTTAACAAACACATTGATGTGAAGGCTTATAACAACACCACAAACTATTTAACAACCACAAGAAGTAGCAAACCAAATACATTCCTCTCAAATCAAAAGGAAGTGCAAAGTCAAACATTATAACAGAGTTAAACTTGAAGAAAAAAATAAATGAATAGGTAAATTCATAAAAACTTTTTGGCAAACCATCAGTTATGGTTGTTGAATCTAACATCATTTTGGTCGTCAAATCTAAAGCTTGTTCAGGAACATGAAATTGAGACTTTTAGGCTATAAGTCTTACACAAATTGATAACTTTGAATGAGGAAACCCTTGGAACAATGGTTTATTTGTTTCTTTCAAAATATTATAAAATTTATGGGCTTCTTCATTTGGGGGTTCATCTACTTTGACATCATCCTGCACCTCATCATATTCAACATCTAATCCAACATTAACTCCAAGAGCATCCACTATCATATTATCCATCATTTCAAATTGAACATGTCGGGTACTACTTGATGAACCTCCTGCATGACTCTCTTCAACACCTACATTAACTATCAGAAGTGGCACAAATGACGATTCACCATGACTTGTCCAAATCCAATAGTTAGGTCTGAAACCTCTACTATATAAATGCAACATAATTTTGTCTTCACTGCGAATGCGTCTACAATCACAAACCACACACAGACATCTAATTCCCCCTTCATTTATGACAACAGACCTAAATTTTACCGTACTGATAAAAATTTCATCACATAACTTAAAAAGCTCCTTAACTTGCCCTCTTTTTTTCATGATAATTTCTATCATACAGCCAACTATGATCACCCATACCTATAATTTTAATTTGGAAAAAAAATGCATATAACATGGTCAATATAAAATAAAGATCACTAAAAAGTTTTAATTTCTACTTTTTTTAATTTTATTTGAAAATTGTTTTAATTACTAAAAGTTTTAATTTTTAAAATAAATATAGACACATACAAATTGAAGGAGTCAATAAATAATAAAATAAAGTTTTAAAAAATGTCATTCTTAGTCAAGAATTTACAGTGATAACACTTCTTAAAAAAAATTAAAATAATAACACTAAAATATTTTTTCCTAAATTAAATATATACATATATATATACTAAAAAAATTACAATTATTAAACAAAATAAATTGTACAATTTTAATTTGACTACTAACCTTGTGTCAATTAGAGTCTCGCTTTAAGAATTGCTCCCATCAACCCAAGAACACCACAAATAAACAGTTGTATGCATAGAATATCAACTATATAAAAATTTAAAAATTATCAATATTAAAATAATTACGAAAATAAATTCAATACATCTAACATTAATGAAGAAAAAAAAAAGTCTTTACCTTGATGAGGAAAAAAATTGTTTAGAGAAAAGTTGAAGAAATTTAGTAGAAAGATGTTAGAGAATTATTTTAGAGAGATAAATGGTTGTTGTGAATGAGAGATTGAGAGCTGAGAAGGAGTACATCCGGCTAAAAAAACAGACTGAATGAGATTACTGGTGGATTTGGTTTCATTACTGGTGGGATTATTTATTACAGGGAACCGACCATTAGTGGAGGATTTCCTTGTTTTACTGGTGGATTTAGTTCAAAATTACCGTTCATCATTACTGACAGAAAGAGCGGACTACTGACAGATTTTTCGCTTCAAATATTGGCAGATATGATGCATTACCGACAAATTTTAAATTATAGTATTACTGGCGGATATTTAGATTACTAGCGGATTATTTAATCTAGCATAACATTACAAACAGATTTATAACCGTTAGTAATGCAAAGGCATGTGCTTTTTCATTATTGGCGGAAAGTTTCCGCCAGTAAATATTGGCAGGTTCATTAATGATATTACTGACGGGTTTATGCGTCAATAATATAACTCACAATTATTGAGGGTTTTTCCTGTCAGTAATGTTATTGAGGGTTTTTTCTGTTAGTAATGTTATTGTGGTTTTTTTTATGTCACTGAAGGTTTATTCCGCCAGAAATTATTGAGGGTTTAAATCCCTCAGTAATGCAATTTTGAATTTGTAAATTGGGGAATTCTTCTGGTGGCAAGCCTTCGCCATCAAGCAAACTCTAGGGTTAAAAAGGTTTACATTGCATGGAAGGGTTAAATATATTTTTGGTCTCTTCAAAATTGAAAAATTTTAAGTTTATTCTTTAAGCTCAAGTTTATGATATAATCAAGTTTGTTTAATTATCTTTCAATTCATAAATATTTGAACAACTTTTTACAGACAAATTTAGAACATTATAAAAAGTTTTTGTACTAAAATATTTTTTTAAATGTGAATTTTTAAAACACAAAAAGTTTGTGATAAAATTAACAATAATCTGGACCTAGAATACAAATTTTAAGCTCATTTTCTATGGAGGAATTTTTTTAATCTTTGAAACATGTGTTCAAAAAATCAGTTAAAAACTTAAGAATTTAAAGATATTTAAATAAATTTGATAGCAGTGACTAAAATCGTGTGTATTAAAACTTTGTAGGAATTAAAAATACTATTGAAATTAAATAATAGTTAAATTTAGAAGACTACAAGTTTATCAAGAGTGTTAAAAATATATCTAATCCTAAAGAGTATGTTGCTAGTATTACCCAACATGCATATATATGTTGTTGTCCTGCAAATGTTTGTGAACCGGCAGGTAGTAGTTCATTCTCAACCTAAATAGTTTTTTTTATCTTTTTAATTATCATTAATTTACTATTATAATTAATATAACACTCAAATATTATAATTTACTTTATCTTTCTGATTAGGTAGCAGTTATTACTTAAATATCTAATATTTGAGTGTTATATTAGATTAAAATATGACACATATAATATATTACATAGCATTTTTCTATAATATATTAGAAGAGAGATCAACTTAGTCCAGGAACAACTTTGCATATATATAAACACTATGTTTTATCAAACCAATCGTTGAATTAAAATTCAATAATTGTAATCAATTGTATAACTGAATAGTTAATATAAACTTGTATTTTTTATAAACTACACGACAAATATAATTTTCCTTTTTCATATAAAATAAAAAAATATAGTTAATTCAATAATTGTAATCAATTGTATAACTGAATAGTTAATATAAACTTGTATTTTTTATAAACTACACGACAAATATAATTTTCCTTTCTCATATAAAATAAAAAAATATATTTAATTTTGTATGAGAAGAGAGATTATCTATAATATATATGCCGGATCATCTCTTAAAAAAAATGTAGAACCCAAAGTAATTCAATGTCCCCCCTTTTTTTAATAAAAGTTTTATGTCTATCCTTTATATATATAGCATCATATATTATTCGGTCATTGCTTACAAGGCAAAAGTTGACCTGTCGATTTTCATGAGATAAGATTGTGCCAATTATTCAAAAAGAAAGAGAGAGATGTTCGTTTTGCTTTGTTAATGAGTCAATGATATTGATACATGGACTACCACAAACTAGCAGATGGTATTTAATTATATACACTACAAATAAAATATAAATGCAAAGTCTAAGATCAAATAAATTTCTTATTGTCAAAAATAAAGTTCAAAACAGCAAGATTTTCTGTTTTTCTCAATTCTCATCCCATCATGATTTTTTTTTTCCTCATCTCATACATCATCATCGAGAAAATGAAACAAATTTCACAAAATTAAAATAATAACTAATGATTATACATTTAAATAATCAGCATTTCTATAAGCAGCAAGACTTTTGCATGAGCAGGCGATTCTTACATAACATAGACAAATAGGAAATGACAAGAAGTTCAATGCACTTTCATCTTTATTAATTTCTTTACTCAAATACAATTAAACAAAGACCAACAATTCTTTAAAATAAGGAAATACAAGTAACAATACAATTAATTTTTTGGCCGTACTAAATTATTTTTCTTTCCTAAATACTATAGAACAGCCAATAAATTAATTGGTAATACATTTTGAATGGAGCAAATAATAATGCAACATAAATTTATATGATTAATTGCGAACTAATCACAAGGTTTACCAATTGATCTTATGAACAATTTAGTATATATGGAATTAGCGTCGAGTTTAACAGAATCACAGTAAGCCACTGTGATTCTGATAAATTCACGCGATTCCAAAGAGGCGCTTAAAGTCCAGATGTGAATGGCACGCCTGTGTTTCCTATCCATGAATTACCGGCAATGAAATTTCCAACGGTGAAAGGTGAAGCTTGAGAAGCACTAGTAAGAACATGGTAACCTTTCCATGTAACCCTATTTGAAGTAGATGAACCAGAACCAGTATTAGCATATTCAGCATAATATAAAGTATCTAAAGCAAAATTACCATCCCATGGTAACCAACCAGCAGGGTTAATAAAACCATCAATAACGGTTTTCATGAAAACTGTTCTTGAATATTTTTGCCACGGTCTACCAAGGTACGATTTAACAGAACTAGGGTTTAAATCCGATTGAGCGGAAACCCTAGAATTATGAATTATTATTCCAGTGTTTTGGTTTGGATCAGTTCTTCCTTGCGCGGTAACTGTGATGGTTTTTTGAGGCGGGTTTCTTGCAAAAATGTTACAATTTTGCAAAACTACCGCGGCGTTGCCAAAGATGAAATCAACTGTGCCATAGATGTTACATTCTCTATAAAATTGTCTCTCTGAGTGAACATAAAGTGTGTCTTGATAACCTTCGAAGCTACATTTGTAAAATACCGATAGATCCGAGCCAGATCGAAATGCAACAGCTTGGTGATTTGCAGCTCCAGCAGTGTTTCTGAATGTGATGTCTTGAGCAATAAATCCATCACCAGTAGCAGCTGCAAAAAAAATAAAAATGGAGTATTAATAAAGCTAGCGTGGAGCACAAGTAATTGAAATGAAAAATAAGTATTTGACTATTAGTTTATGTGTGCATTTTTCAAATCTCAAAGTGACATTCTAACCAATTGCAGATTCCAATCCAAAATGCATGACGTGTGTACTATGATTAATTTATATAGTTCAACTGATTATTAAGTAATGGTATACATATGGTTCTAAAGCCCCACATTCTTCTTTTAATTAAAGGATCTTCAATTGAATAAGACTATACTAAAGTGGGTCCTACATTGGATGTGGAATTGTGAAAACAAGTTTGAGCTACCAATTAAGAAATTAGTTAGAGTGTTACCACATTGGAAACTATATATACGGTCCATTAAGAAAAAAATACTAATCTAGTATTCTAGAGGGGAAAGATGTGGCTTTCTATATGTTATAGTCGGCACGTCTCCTTCTAAAGATTTTGACTACTAAAAATCTTATTTTGATCCTTGTCCTAGCCAAACGTAAGACAATACATGTGCTCCTTCAATTTTGAAAGCTACACACTAATTCAATCATCCATGTAAATGATTCAAATCTTAGGCTAAAACTTTATTGGATTGTTAATTTCAATCCACGATATCAATTCATTATGTTTTTGGGATCAATTATGTGGTATCAATTATTGTGGTCTAATAAATTTATTAATCATTAGATTAAGGGACATAATTCAACTTTGCTGCTTGCTTTTATATAATTAGGATTAGGATACCTATTTTTATTTTAGAGGGGAAAATTAGGATAATGTATCATAGAAGGACCGTTAAGAGATTTTGAAGTAGTCATAATGGCATAATGTATCATTTTGAAGTGTTATATATATCCTTTGGTCTATTATCTACTTTCTTACTCAAAGACTAATTTGTCTGTGAGTAATTGACAATTTGCCATAAACCACACAAATCTAAAGTCAATACGAAAATTATTTAAGTTCAATAAGATATGCAACCTTAACACCGGCCGAGAAGGACCGTTGTTATACATAGCTTCTCATTCTAGTAGTTATTTTCTATATTCCTACTCATATAATGATTTGTTTATTTTTCATAAAACAAAAATATATGTAGATTATTAGTAACTATAATGTATTTTTATTTTTATTGATTATAAAATTATAATAGTATAAATATAACAAATAACTTAAAGTTAGAGATAATCACCAACACTTTTTTTTTGTAAATGTTAAAAATTAATTTAACTCTAGATGGAAATAAAATAAGTATACCCCGTTTACCTTTCATTCATGAGTAATTTTCATGTGTATATATATAAATAAATAAATAGTTAAATTAATTTAGTTGAAACATATAGCATATTTATTCATGAGTAAAAAAAGGCACATGTATTCTTTTATAGCTTTGAATTATTCCGACTAGTTAACTTTCTAAGCAAGAAAAACATAAGATTTTTTAATAAAGGAAAGTGACTAATTAATGATTTAGTTATTGGTTAATAAAAGGTATGAACTTTTCTTTAAGGGATGAAAAAAGCTACGGTAAAATAAAGTGTTACTAAAAGTGCTTACCAACGGTTGCTGAACGGAAGGTAGTGGTGCCACCTCCAACACTTTTGCTACCAGTGATTATAGTTTTACCAATACCATCTCCCACCAACATGACATTCTTTGCTTTGATCTCAACTTGTTCATTATACACACCAGCCTTCACATATATCACATATCTTCCACTACCACTTGGTGCAGCATCCGTCGCGGCCTTCACCGTCGTGTACTTGCCCGAACCATCTTTAGCAACAACGACATTAGCCTTCGAAGCCGCGGAAGATGTTTGAAGAAGTTTCCTATCACCAGGTTTAACCCATGTTGGAAATCCATCTTTGTAACTTGGTTGTTGGTAAGGAACCTTGTTAAGAGACAAGGTGTTACTTAACAACTTTGTTACATTATTTGACAACAAGGGTAAGACATAGTTTGTGACACCAAGGTCATAAAATCCATTTTTACATGTTTCAAGGTTTGTTAAAGCTGTACTAAGCCAAGTTTGAGATTCAGTTTGTGTGCACTTTGAGTATTTTGTTTGGCTAAGCTTTTGGACTGTGAAATCATAGAGTTCAAGACAATCTGCCCAAGCAGCTTTTTCTTGTGGGCTACGGCACTTTGGACCAACTGCATGTGTATTTTCTTCACCCTTTTTTGCTCTCTCCATAGCAAGTTCAAGTGAAACTTTGAAAAAATCGGATTTATTTTTTATGGTTTGATTGAAAGCATTATTGGTTAAATAATACTCACATGGTTGAGGATAAGGGGTTTGGCTACACCATGATTTTATGGAACTTAATGAGTAACCATAAACAATAGTAGAGAAAAGAAATGGAAATATTAAAAGAGTTGTTACCAAAGGAAATGAAGCCATTGAATGAAAAATGATTTTAGGGTATGGTGTGATGAAAAACTTAGAGAAGGGTTTATGAGGTTTTGGTTTGATTATGAGTGAGGTTTATGTCCTTGATTTTGGTGCCTTTATATAGAGGAAAAAAAGTGGTGGTTAACATGTAAACTATATGAGACTGCTCACCATGTCATACTTTTCCAACTTAGCTAATGGATTTGCTTGAAATTTCCATGCACGTCTTGATTCATTTGTGTAGGGCAACAACTTTTGAAAAAGTTTATTCAAAATATTTCAGTTGGTAGCAATATTTTTGAAGTATTGAAGAAAACAATTTGCAAAGGATAATGCTTGTCTTATTTGACCTTTCTAATATGCTGACTAGGCCTAATAACGACAATAATTATCCAATGATGAAACGCGTTATAATATATACTATATAGTTTTTCACGACCAAAAAAATATACTATATAGTTTTTGAAGGAATATATACTATATAGTTATTTTTTTGAGGAATATACTATATAGTTATGTTAGGCGTGCTAATATATTAATCAGTATTCTATATTCTTTTTGATATAGTTATACAATAATATTATTTTGTCTTTAAAAAAAGAAGGTTTATCACTATTCTTTCATTGAAAAAAGTATTCAATATTTCGTCTACCCTCTATCTTTTTGGCCAAGCTTTACTTTTTAGCAAGATTGTGTGTACACAAGTTTTGAATGCAAAATATCGAGTCGTATACCGTTAAGTTCATTACAACCTTCCCTCAAAAACAAAAGTTTTTTTTTTTTCCTTCAAAAAAAAAAAGTTTGTTTTTTTTTAAAAGGCCAAAGAAATAATATATTGAAATGAACAAATAAAACACATAAAATGATATGACTTAAAAGTTATAAAATTTCTCTTCAAAAAACAAAAATACAAAGTTAACAAGAATAAACCAGACATCAAAACAACGGCACCACCAAACCAAAAAAGTTGACAATCAAACTATAAGTAAAGTCGTTCATAAACATCTAAGATGATGAATGTTTAAAGGACAAAAATAAAAGTTTATTGCAACGTGTTCACCAATGGTAAATATTAAAAGCTATATGATAACTAAGAAGTTAGCTTAAAGGGTTTGGTAGACCAGCTCGTAGTTGTAGTGTACCTAAAGATTAAGATTTTAAAGGCTTAGGGTTCAAATTGTGACAATGAGAAGAAAAAAATTAATATAACAATCAGCATACTAACATTTGTCATTTAACGTAAAACTGATAATGCCACCAATTGTAATGTTTATTAAAATTAACCATTAAATTAGGTTATTATAAATATTATGAATTAATATTTGTTTTAATTGTGGTAACTGAGGTGAAATTAAGAAAAATAAAATATATATATGCTACTTTATATAGTTTATCAAAATATACTATAAGTTGGTAAAAACAAACTATAAACTTATGAGAAAACGATCGTATGTATTTTTTAGTCATATAAATTTATAAGCAGTAATATATTTATAGTTTTTAAGATTTCAAAATATATATATATATTCAGTGGCAGAGATGTGCCTAAACTATCAATTTCAATTTAGTATATAATGGTGTTAAAACAACTACATGCCCCCGTTACTAAGTAAAAGAAAATACTCATCTTACCAAACTAAAATTAGTCCAATTATTTAATTTCTCATTTATGAATCACAATATTTCAATGCAACCTTAATTAGTTTTTATGATTGTACGTTAATAGTTGCATTATTCTCAAGTCAATAATTTCTACTTTGTAAATACATTAATATTTGATAAGAGTAGTTTTGTAAAAGTATATTTACTTCTCTTTCATTTATATATTCCTTCCGGCCTTTTTTATAAGAAACAAAATACATAAACCATCAAGACCAATGAAAAACATTGAAAATAGTTATTTTTCATTTAATACTCATATAAATTTAAACTGATTCCATGGATACCTTTTTATTTTGTTGATAGATGAAATGAGAAGAGTCGTCACACAAAGAAGTAAATGAGTCGGGGTTCGAATCCCGCTAAAAACATCCATATATCAATTTCGGCATTTTTTATGTCAATTGACCTAGGACTTGTGGACTTCATACTCCCATACTAATTACTCTTAATTCCAATAACTAACTTACTTTTAATATTCTCTCTCGTAATAAATAAGAACACAAGTGAAATTAGCTTATAACACATTTGAAAGTTTGTAAATGTTTTAGATAAAAAGAACCAAAAATATTGACACTTTTGTTTTTTTATAAAAAAGATGGAAGGAAGTATAATTGTAGATTTTTTTTTTTTTTGAGGAAACGTATAATTGTAATTGTTTATTTTACTTTCATCTTAAAGAAAGACAAATAATAAATTTTTATTTTTTGGTAAAATAGTAATTTTAATGTTACAGACTTAATGAATATTGCCCTCACAATCTAAAACTTCTGGCTCTGACACGACTATATATATTTATAGTTTTCAATAACCATATCTATTTTTCGATGGGATGAATATGGTCAAACACGAACCTGAATAATCAAGTGGGATTGTATTACGGGTCGAATTGGTTGAAATTAGTCCTAGCTAGTTTCTAGCTTGGGATTTTGTTTTTACCAATAAATATATTTAATTGTCAATATTATGCTAATTATTCTAGTCATAGGTGAAGCCAAATAATTTTTTATTTATAATTTTTCCACGAAAATTGGCCTGCGACTTACAGCCTGACTCTTGCCACCATCAGCATGCTGCATACGAATATTATTCATTTATAGTCCTCTTAATTTATGAGTTTATTTCGTATATTATAAAATCAAATTGGTCCCTAGTAATTTGAATAAGAGTTTCTTTTTGTTTTGGTTAACTTAGGGTTCTGATAAAAGACACAAATTATTTCGACATAAGTTATTTTAGTCGCTAAGAAAAGACAATACACAAATAAGTCTCTGACAATCACATAAAAATGAGACATTAGTCACTTTGTTAAATTTGAGAGGGACTCGTTAATTTGGCCCATATAATTGATGTTTGAACAATTTTCACAGCATAGGTAATTTTTTATTTATTTATTTTTGGTCAAGTGATATAGGTAATTAATTAACATGTTATCACTGCAACTTCAGACCTCAACAACTAACCAGTTAATTTTTTTCTAAAAAAAAAAAAACTAACCAGTTAAATTTGGATCAAAATTTAACAAAGAGATTATGTGTCCCTTTTACGTGATTATCATAGACTAATTTTAGTATGATATTTTTCTTTAGACTTTAAATTGTCGAATCAAAATTTTCATTAATTAATTTGGTTGTTTGCCCTAATATGTACTCGTGGCGTTTTCAGATAAAGCTTGTGACGCCCTATATGGGAGAACAAGTTGTTGTGCGTAATTAGTAGACTATAAAAAAGTCTTGGAGTTGTTTGACGTATTAATATTAACAACTAATTTTAAAATGTTTACTTCAATAATTATAGTGATTATAAAATAGAAGGAAAGTGACACATTAATCAGTTTTAGCAGTTCCTTAAAACAAATCAGTTTTCGCAGTTCCACTTTCAATTTGTATTTCTCTTTGATTAGTTAGGCATTAGGCATCGCATATATTCAAATTGGTAGAAAAATAAAGTATACATAGGGAGACTTTTCATCGGGGTTGGGTTGCTAGAAAAATAGAGTACACATAAGGAGACTTTTGACTGGGGTTGGGTTGCTGGTTTGAGTTAAGGGATAAAGAGTTTGAGGTCATGAGTTTAAATTTGGAACAATGTCATTAATAAAATATGTGGAGACTTTTCTTCTTTTTATTTATTACTAAACGATGAAGTTTTTCACAAGTCTCTGACAAGTCTTAATGTAAGTTTTAGTTAAGTAGTTTAATGAATAAAATTTTACCTCTAAAGTGAATAAGTGGAAAATTCAAGATCGAATCCCGATCAGGCGATCACAGCAAATAGAATGCAATGTTCATATCAACTAAAATATGCTTACGGGAACCCAGTTTCATTTTCTTAATACATTGACTTTTGATCATTATATGTTGTCCAAAACAAATCAATCATTGAACCTAGGCTATATATATATATATATATATATATATATATATATATATATATATATATATATTTAAGGTATAATCTAATTTTAAACTAAGATTATTAATCAAAGGGAAAATTAGACTCGTGATTTTTTATGTTCATGCTAAATTTTGTATAGGAAATTCATATTTTTTTCTTCTTCTCAATTTGGTTTTTAAGTCTTAAATATGCATGTTATGGTTCTATTTTTAAACGTTAGATGCCATAATGTGACAACAATATATCATTAAATTGATAAATTCTATATTTTATAAAAAAAAATGTAATTTTTTATTTGGTGCAATCCTATTGTTTGACTTTAAAAGTTACCAATCATCTCAAATGTAGACTTAGGAAAAGAAAGATGAATTAATATGTGATTATCTTCAGAATGACCAAGATGCTCAAGTAGAACATGAAATCCATAATTACCATCACATCTAACTTCCACAATTTTTTCCTTCAATGAATCAAGATATTAAAGGAAGTCATCAAGGGGAAACTAGCCATCCCAACCCGGATGACGCCCTAAAGTAACCCCCATCCTATACCATTAGGTATCTTCTTTGGTGTCTCTTGCATAATTTCCACGACAGGTTCCCCATGGGTATTAGCGCAACAATTGATTTCTTACTTTGCAAGCAATCACAAATGAAGGAAAAAGATGTTGAAGTTGGTTAGAGGTTGTGAGAGAGAGAGAGTATTGAAAAGTTGTTATTTTTATTTATTGATGAACAGAGAAGTTACAAGAGTATATATATACACATGACTTAAAGTGAAAGTCACTTGTAACTAAGTAACAAACCTATCCAAATGGTAAAGCTAATCAAACTTAACTCTACGTACTAAACATGATTATGGATTAATCACAAACTAATACAACCAGCTTAATCCATAATCCTAGCAATCAATGAGACCTAACTTATCTCTCAAGTAAGCAAATCTGTTAATCTTCAAAGTTTTTTTGAATCCATCTGCAAGTTGAACTTCAGTAGGGAAATCCACCACCTCAATCATGCCTTTTGTCACTTGTTCCCTGATAAAGTGGAACTTGGTTTCAATGTGTTTGCTCCGGCCATGTGCTATTGGATTCTTGGCTATATTTATAACTGATCTATTGTCAATTTTCAACTTCAGTGGCTTCTCCACTTCATAGTTGAGTTCTTTATCACATTGTCTAGCCAAATTGCTTGACAAGCTGCAAAATTACCTACTATATACTCAACTTCACATGATGAAAAAATAGTTACATGTTTCTTCTTTGTGCACCATGAGTTTGCAACATCATTGAACTTGAATAGGTAACCAAAGGTGCTTCTCTTATCACTTCTATCCCCTCACCAATCTGAATCTGAATACCCTATCAACTCAAGAACAGTTGGCTGGTCCTGATGTGCTATCAATCCAACAGGAAGTTCAAGACCTAGATGCTACTGAGGTTCTGAATAAAAGGACCACGAGTGGCAAACCAACTGAATCCTCTTAGACTCTTCTTTCTCAGTCATCCATTCCCAAGAAGAAAAGGAAGTTAGCTGTCAAGAAATTGAGGGAAGCCAGCCTTGCTGAAGTAGAACAAGAAGAAGTTGCAACTACACTGGTCACAAGAGAGCTCATAAGGAAAAAAGTTGAAGAAGAAGCAGCTGTGAAGAAAGCTCTTGAGATTGCTGCTGAAATCTCAGTTCCCTCTGAAGTCTTGATGAAGGAATCATCTGCTGAAGCATCTCAGAAGGTAGTAGAGCTCACAGAAAACCTTAAACAAATGGTTAAGACTAGTGATGTGTTGAAGGCTGATGAAGAGGTCCAGATGAAGAGAGTTGCTACTTCAGAAGTTGATGCTTTAGAAGCTGTTCAAGGTAATCCTGATTCTCTACACTCTTCTAACATCATTGAGATAGAATCTAGCTCAGAATCATTCCAAACCTCAACTTCAACCTCAACCTCAGACTCATCTGATTTAGATGATGTCCCCTTTGTTGGAACAAACTACGTTTAACAAACATTACCCTTAGAGTAGGGGAGATTGTTGGAACGAAATATGTTTAACATACTTTACCCTTAGAGTTTTGATGATAACAAGGTATTAAAAATTGTCAATTGGATATGCTAATATTTTTTCAAGTGTACAGGACCATAAACAAAAATTTGATATCTTTATAAGGTTCTGGAAGAACAAAAGAGAGCAAAGGAATCAACAAAAAGGAAGCTTGAAGCATCTGAAGAAAAGTGCATATGAAGTACAAGTGCTCCTGAAGTGATGACGTCATCAGAAGCAAGTTCGTTAGAAGCACCTCATCATAAGCAAGATCACCAGATGTTGAAGTTCATCAGGAGATGAAAGACTTAAAGGTTCAAAGGCTGGGTAATTGATTTAATCACGCCTAAGCATTGCAAAAGACTAAAAGAGTGTAACAACGACCCTTGAGATGAAATTTAAAAGCATTGGATGCTTGTTCTATCAAGAGCGTTGACAAAGGACAATTGTACGAACTATACAACCACTTCCTCCACTACTCTGTTCGTGTCCGTGCAACAAGACAAGAATAACAGCTCTGCCTGTAGAAATGTTCCTTCAAACTAGGAATGCATTTGAAATTAATCCTTCATAGGACAATAACCATATCAGGCAAAAGATCATTGGTAATTTTCAACAAGCTTCAAACGACTCTTTTTGTGCTGAAAACTTTCCAACGTATCTTTCACACCTCTATATAAAGGAGTGAAAACCTGCTAGTTGGATAATACAGACACACACAAAAGCAAGAATCATACAACAACTCAAAGTCCAAAACTCTGTTATTGTTCTGCATTTAAAGTCACTAAGAATTTCTTATCAAAGTTCATATTTTAGAAATTCTATAGTCTTAAGAGTCTGTATCTGATTTGTTTTGTGAACACCACTGATTGTATATCAAGTGTTCAAACTCAAACAAACTTCTTTGTAATTCTGTTTGATTAGAAGTCTCTTGCTTGTGTGCTTGAGCATTGGAAGTCTCTTGCTTGTGTGCTTGAGCATAGGAAATCTCTTGCAATTGTGCTTGAGTAATTTGAAGTCTCGTGCTAGTTGTAGCATTGAGCAGTTGTAATTTGATATTACATTTTAGTGAACTCTCCTTGGAAGTGCAAGGGGACATGACTACTTCCGGTTTGTGGAAGGAACCTGTATAATTGCTTTGTGTCTTTCTTCTCTCTCTCTCTGTTTTTATCCGTTGCATTTAGATTCTGATTATCACGTCAGAAGCTGAACTTTATCTGCTTCTAATCTGTGACTTCAGTAGGAGAAAACGAAGAAAAAGCAAACACAATTCAACCCCCCCCTTCTTGAATTTTTCTCACCTTCAATTATTTCAGTGGTGTTCTCCTAGGTACATACTTCACTTTCATTCATTATTACATCCATGTTAATTTGAACCTTCTGAGCTTTTGGATCATACAATTTGTATGCTCCAGTTGAATGGTAATCTATTGGAACCATATTCTCACTCTTATCATTTAGCTTGCTTCTCTTTGCATCTGGGATGTGTTTATAGGAAATTGAGCCAAAAACCTTTAGATGATGAACATTTGGTTTTCTTCCACTCCAAACTTCTTCTGGAACTTTGTTCTTCAGTTTCTTAGTTAGGTACTTGTTCATAATATAAGTAGATGTATTGATTGCTCTTCCCAAAACATATAAGGCATGTCCTTCTGCTTTGGCATGCTTCTAGCCATATCAAGTATGATTCTATTCATTCTCTCTACTAAACCATTGAGTTAGGGAGTGTAGGGAGATGTAACTTCATGAGATATACCTTCTTTAGTGTAGAATTCTTCAAAATTCTTTGAGGTATACTCTCCACCACCATCAGTTCTTAAGATTTAATTGATTTTTCACTTTCTTTCTCAACTACGACCTTAAATCTCTTGAATACTTCTAAAGCTTCACTCTTCAGCTTAATTGTGTATATCCACAACATTATGGTATGATCGTCTACAAAAGTGATGAAGTACTTGCTTCCTCCTATTGTAGGTGTCTCAAATGGCCCACAAATATCAGAAAATATGATTTCTAGAGCAACTTTTGATCCCTTAGGCTTCTCAGATACAAAAGGGAGACTACTTTGCTTTCCTCTTAAGCAAACTTCACATTTTTTCTTGTGTGCATCCAAAACTGTTAGTCATGACACTAAAGTTTTACAGCTCAAATAAGTTAAGCTTCTAAAATTTAGATGACCATAGCTCTTATGCCATAACCAGTTCGAGTCTTCATCAATTATAGTTGACATGCAAACTTCTTTTGAATTTTGAATGCTACACAAGAATGTCATGCTCTTTGGTAGCTTGGATTTCACCACCAATTTACCTTGCCTATAATAGAGATGCAAGATATTACCTTACATTGTGACTGAAAACCCTTTCTCAATCAATTTTCCAATGCTCAATAGATTGTATTTCATTCCTGGAACATATAACACCTTATCAATTAGTGCATTTTTCCCATCTTTCATTTTGATAGCAATATCTCCAATTCCTTCTAATGCAAGGTTTCTACTATCTGCATGTCTGACATTTGTTTTCCTGCTTGAATCAAAGTTAATCAGTCTTTCTTTATGTCCATTCATGTGATTTGAGCACCCTGAATCAAGATACCAATCTTCAAATAATGGATTTCCTTCACATGTAGTAGCCATTAACAAAACTCTACTTCAGAATTTGAATTATCTTGAGCCATATTTAGTTTCTCTTCACCTTTATGAATCTTTTTCCCATCTTTCTTGTGCTAACACTCATCAGCATAATGGTCAAACTTCTCACAATTATAACACTGAATCTTTCTTTTATCAAACTCTTTCTTCTTGCTCTGATTATTACCAGAACTTACTCCTCATTTAGAGGAATCCCCTTTCTCATCAGACTTTCTCCACTTTCCCTTCTTGAACTTTCCTTTTTCTTTCTTCTTTAAATACTTGTCATATCCATCTTTCTTTGTGAATTGTGCTTGCAAGGCTTGTTGAGCAATTCTTTCTTATCCTCTTTCAATCGCCAACATCTCATGAGCTTCAAGGGATGATTGAAGTTCTTCAATCTTCAATGTCTTCACCTCCTTAGCTTCTTGTATGCCCACAACTATGAAATCAAATTTAGAACTAAGAGACCTCATGATCTTACCATCCACTTGTTGATCTGACACAACTTCTCCACAAGCCTTCATCAGATTCACTACAGCTAACAATTTGGAGAAGTAATCACTAATTCTTTCGCCATCCTCCATCAGCATGAACTCATACTTCCTTTTTAGTGACTGAAGCTTCACTTGCTTCACATTATCACTAGCTTCATAGAATTTTGCTAAGATATCCCAAGCTACCTTGGATCTTGTTATCTTTTTTTCAATGTGATTGGAATGCACATTCTGCTGAATGTAAAATAAAGTCTTGCAGTCTTTCTTCTTCAATTCTTTGAAGGTTGCTCTTTGCACAATTGTGGGATTTTCACCAAGATCTTCATACCCATTCTTCACCAATTCAAGAAACTCTTGTGCTCCAAATAATGACTTCATCAATGCAATCCACCTTTCCCAGTTGTTTCCACCCAGAGTCAACAAATTAGATGAAACAAAACCTCCATTTGTACCCATTATTGTTATGCAAGGAACTTCTGAAATTTCACACTTCACTCGTGTTTCCCAGTATATTCACCCCTCACAAGTTCAATCGTGTTTCCCTGAATCTGAACCCAAGACTCTTGATGCCAATTGTTAGCGCACCAATTGATTTCTTACCTTGCAAGCAATCACAGTTTTAGAGGTTAATGGAGGAAGATGAAGATGAAGTTGGTTAGAGGTTGTTAGAGAGAGAATAGAGTACTGAAAAGTTATTATTTTCATTGATTGATGAATAGAGAAGTTACAAGAGTATATATACACATGACTTAGAGTGCAAATCACTTGTAACTAACTAACAAACTTATCCAAATGGTAAAGCTAAACAAACTTAACTCTATTAAACATGATTATGGATTAATCACAAATGGGAACTATTATATGTTCTTCATTAACATCAAGTATTTGCTTTAGTGTTTCTACAGGCATTTCAGACACAGGTTCCACTGTTGAAACAAGTTCGGTTCCTTGTCAACATCAATAAAATTTGCAACACTAGAGGTGCCAATGTGCTCCTTTCTCCCTTGTTAAACTCATTTTTTAGCAACATGTTTAGGTGCAACATGTTCCCTCGCCATTGGTTCTTTTTCCCGTGATATACTTTCTCTTTTTCTTTCATAGGATACAACCATTTGCAAGTTGAAACATTATGGTTAATGATACGACAATGAGAGAAAAACAACGGCAACCGTTCATACACCACTTTCACATCAAATGTATATCCCTCCCTCTCTACTTGTGAATTACAACACCATTGATTGCTTTGTCGATTTGCATGATTTCTTCGTGAATTACATCAAAACACTCTAGAATTGCTATGCTTCTAAAAAGTAGACTTACATGATTCAAATATAGAAAACATTATTAATGTCCCGAAATCATAAGAAATTGTTCTAATACTCCTCTATTCTGGATGAAAAGCCTACTGAAAATGACTTAAAAATATGTTAAGAATAACGTAAGATGACATGTCATCAGTCAATAAAAGAATGTTTTATTTTGAAGGCTTTTTGAGTTTTGGTTGAGTAGAGGTAGCAGGTTTTGGTGGTACTAATGATTTTGGGTTGCCAAAAGTGATGAGAGTAGGGTTCAGAATCATTGTAGGTCCAGCAAAAGCCATTTGTGGTAATGGTTCTTGCTGCGAGTCAAGTTGAAAATCAATTTGTTCTGACATGGGAGAACATCTGGTTGAGCGCTTTAATATGTGTAGTGTGTTATGGTGATATTAATGAGTGCTGAAAACTAGCTTAAGAGACGAGTCATAGTCTACAAGTGGTGTAGGTTTGTTGAGCATCTAGTTCTTTTTTTTTTAAGGTTTTGGAAGGGTTTTAGAAAAAATAAAGTGTGAGTAAAGAAATGACGGGAAATGAGAGAACGAGATGAACTTTTGAGATTTAAGTGAGTTTTGAAATGGTTTCTTAAAAGTGGAGGGAGCGTTTTTAGCCGAAAAGATGAGAGAATTTAAAGAAGCTAGTTCGCCATAACTAGGAATCATTACCGGCTCTTATACGAAGAGAGAAACTAGGTTTTACTAGCCGTTACTATTTCATTATCACATTCAATCTAATGCTTACTTTTCATTAAACTTTAAATGAAAAATGAAGGAAATTCATCCATGATAAATCAATAACTTATAATTAATTGCATGCTTTTTATGTGTTTTTGTTAACTTATTCATTATTATACTTTTCACAGTCTTGTCAAAGTTTCTTTGAAAACTCAATTCTAGGAATAGTTATATCAATATCGCTATCGTTATTTTCATGGTTATTATTGAACCAAAGCGCACACTGAGAATGGTCGCAGTCTAACAATAAAGGTATTTCAAACATCTAAAACTCGAATAGTTCAAAAGGTTTTTCAATCTTATGGGTACTTTTATTCTTAAAAGGTCTGGTATCCAGAAGCATATTGAAATTAAAATCTTAACTGGTAGCTGAGTCTAGTCGCAGCAGGGTTCCTTAGTTTGATTTTCATGACATATTTGTGGTGGTGGCCCATGTATAGTTTGTTCTCGTGAATGTATTCAAGATGATAACTATCTATACTAATGCGGATGTAGACATTTGGTACACGTGGGATTAAAATTTCAAATAAACAATAATGCAAACTATATTAAAAATAAAAAATAACATTGTGTTTTATTTACAAAGGTTAATAGTCATTTTAGTCTTTGACTGTGTAATGATTAGTCATAATAGTCACTCAATGTAACAAAATTTCAAAATAGTCATTAATTGATTGAGCATTTCGTTAATCAAAATTGTTTTGAATATTAAAATATTTTGTTAATATTGTCATATCAGTCCTTCAATATATTTATTTATTGTCATTTTAAGGATTATTTTGACAAACAAAATGCAAAATAAAGAATTGTCTTAAAATTTTAATATATTAAAAGACTATTTTGACTATTTGTTACACATTCTGAAACCAAAATAACTATTATTCCTATTTATAATATAAAAAAATAGGAAAGTTTGATGTATGACTTTACCCAAACATGGCCATGAATGGAACTGTCCCTCCCTGATCTATAGCTAAAAATTCAAATTGAAATTTGAACCATACATTATATATGCATCAACAGTGCAGATTTTGTCTAAAACATTCGACGCAAGATCTCCAAGATTCCATAAGTACGCTACGTTGATCTAAATCATCAAGGACATTCTCAACCTTGATTGGTTTGGTTCCACAACTGACATCCTCTATTAAAGAAATAGTTGTGTTGATTTCATACCTCTCCTCTATTAGCCGTATAATACTTCTTTCCAGACTATGTGAGAACTTGGTTCCGTATATTGTACTCTTTTTGTTTGCTTTTGTTGTTTTTATTCTTAGTAAAAAAAATATGTTTTTTTTTCTAAGGAAGGAATGAAAAAAATAAGTTATATGATAGTTTTAATCTCTGAAGCCCGGATACGAGATACGATACGATACGGATATAATACTGCACCGATACGGAAAAATTTCAAAAAATCAAGATACGATACAGCTGAGATACGTTAATAAAAAAATTATATAATTAAATGTACAATATAATTATAACCATTTTTTTAATATGCAAATATATTAACAAAAAAAGTAATCATTCATAGGCTTGTAGCACATCAACATAAATATATATAATATTGACGATTAAGAGAGTGATATTGATTAGTCAATTACATACACAATATATCCCAAAAAGAGCACCATCAGTGCTATACTATATCCGTTAGTGTTATACTTTATCGATAAAAAAAAAAGCACTATATCCAAAAAAGAACACATCAGTACTCAAGAGTTAAGTTATTTTAGTTAACATTAAAAAATAAATCTATAAAAAATAAAATTTAATCTTCGGATACCCTCATGATACGTATCGGAAAGTATCGAGTAGGTATCGGTGCAGGAAATGCATGGGATACGATACGTCATCCATTTTGAAGTATCGGGGCTTCACAGATTTTAATTTTTTTAATAATACTTATCAGTTAAATCTATAACTTTACTATTTCATATGTCTTATATTTTATTTTTTTTATCTAATAGTATAGTGGTTAAAAATTCACCTCGTAAAATAAATAAACAGGTTTTCAGAGGTTCAAACTCCAATCCTTACATATATTATTCAATATTCTTACCAACTAAATTAAACTGACGTGAACTATATCATATGTTTTATTTTATATTTTATATTTTTTTTTATAAGGAAAGAGTAAAATGACATCAAACAAAGAGGATTTCAATTAAGTTGATACCCTTCTCTAATCTTTTGTCAAATGCTCATAAATATTATTTAAAAAAAGAAGGGAAAAATACATATAAACTAGGGACACATAAACCTAACCGAGTGAAACCACACAAGAGTGTAATTTGACCACAAACGGATGATACAAAAATTAAAACAACACACAAGTGTATCAACCTCTAATTAATCCTAAAACTAATTAAAGGTCTTCGATGTGGTGACCGGAGGGAGTACAATATACGGAACCAAGTTCTCACATAGTCCGCAAAGAAGAAATATTCGAAGGGAGTATTCATTTAATATCTCATTTCATATATTTCTCTCTCCGCAATAAATAACTAAAAGTAAAATTGATAAAACAACATATAATGTTGCATTGAAATTTGAAAATGACAGCTAAATAGGAATACAAATTTTCTCCAAAAGAGACACTTAAAAAAGAATCAAAAGATTACTACCAATTCAATATATTCTACCGTGCATTTATCATAATATAAATACACCAATACTTGAAAAGAGCCCTGAAAACTATTTTCATCTCTCCTTCGGTTATAAATATTGTTTAATAAGTGTGAAATGAACAAATGACTCACTTAATTTAGGACAGGAGAGTAATTGTTAGCAAAAATGTAGAATTGGATTGGTTAAAAGCATAAGCTTTAAATCTGAGTTTCAAACTATCTCACGGTTGAGCTTCAGAATCAATTTGCCTTTTTGAAAGCCAAACATAAATTTTATTATGAAATAGTGTTTCATTGCTTCAAACGTAACTTTGGTGCATCCACCGTGCAACCAAATAGGTACTAAATCATATCATATCATATCATACTTTCAGAATCCTAATTATTTTCCCCAATTATTTTCCTCACAGTTCAAAGTCCTCCTAATTAATGAATAATGACCACCAATTAAATGTGCGCATGTTTGTACGTAACGAAACATAACTTTTTGTATTGGAGAAACATCATTTCGGTTGGTCATACATCTACAGTTTATGGCTATGATGTTTAAATTTTATGAGAAATCGTAACTTAGTATATTTTTTTTTAAATACGTAACTTAGTATTTTTTTTAAAGAACGTAACTTAGTGTGTTATTTATTATTTTATTTGTTTTACTAATAATACATTCATGTTACTCGTAAAAAAAAATTGCATGTGTATTATTTAGAATTTTTTTTGGTTACAAAATTTTTTTTTTATAACTTGTACGATCAATATTTTAAAATTATAAAAAAATCATATAAATATTTATTTTTAAATTACATAACATATGTATGAGCACATGTTTAGCAACGTTGTTAAGGTATGTTATTTGAATAACTTTTTTTTAATGGCAAATTATTTGAATAATTATTTTTGAAACAACTTACTCCATCCCGTCACTATTATAAACAAAAATTAATTTTTTAGGTTCATTCGATAAATAATATATTTGGTCTATATTATTGGTCAAATACATCATTTATTAAATGAATCTAAAAAGTTGATTTTTGCTTTAAATAGTGTCCGAAAGGAGTATGTGACAACTAAAGATTTGAGTTCTTTGGTACGTCTTGTGTTAGGAGAATGTTTTTCCGGTGTTAATATATGAGAAATGTTAACAAGTGCATTTAGGACACTTGTTAAAAAGTTTGAAATATAAATCTTATTTTTGGAATTGTGCATTTAACACATTGGAACAACAAAAAGTTATTTATTTTACATAAAATTTACTACTATCAATTATTTCTACATAAAGTTACTTGTTACTATGACCCTATAAAAGAAGTATAACATTGACATGAAAATCAAAACAATAGAAATATAGTAAAAACACAATAAAAGTATGAATGTAATAAAATTGTTCAAAAAATTATCAAAAACAGCCGTGCAGATATCATTTGTTTTAGGAAAATATTGACTAGTGTCACTACGACACTAGTAAAAAAAGTAAATATAATAAGGATTTTTTGAAACTTGTGTAATCAAATATTTAAAAGTATAAAAATATTGTTTTCAATATAAAATTTGTTTTATGTGTTTATTTAACTAATGTTGCAAAACATCAGTTAACATGATTCATTGTTTTAATAGTTAGAGGGAGTTCGTTGTTTAACGATCTAGACTTATGCTTTCACTAGTGATAACGATAATGGTGTTTCATTATCTTAAACCGACAAAAGTCGTTAGCAAATTAAATCTAAGTTTTTTTTTACTCAAAACTCATGGTTTAATTGAATGTAAGTTAGTGTACAATGCACGTAAAGTTTTTTGTTTTATGTTTTTATAAATCAAGCTGATGGGTACTGTCTTGGGCATTTTGGACAATTATTGACGCTTTGATTATGATATGATATTTATGAATTGACGTTACTACCACATCTAGAGCATGTGTAAGTAAGTTAACGCATTTAGTTTGACATTTGACATGGTTGACACTTTTATATTTGTTAGAACATCAACAATGCAGCACCGTTCCGACGATACACATCATTCATTTTGTAATTTATAAGCACTTATTTTCTCAGTCCAGTATCTCAAAAAATTTATTAATTGGGTCCCAACAATAATCCTATATCATTAAAATTTAACAATAATTTATAACACATCCATAATTATATAATTTTAAAATATTGAAGTAGTTTAATTATAACTTATAAAAAAGCCAACATTTTTTTAAAATTTTTTTTATTAATAATTAAAAAAAAATTAAAACTTAAAAAAACAATATAAAATAAATGATGATAAATTATTTGTTGTTTTGTTTAAATCCAATCATCACATATATATTTTTTCCCATTCAGATGGATAAATTATTTGTTGTTGTAAAAAATTATTTTTGTTGAAAATCTAACGTTTATCGATTAAAATATTACTCTTGAAACTATTACATAATTTACTTTTTAAAATTAAAATAATACAAAAATAGAAAAAATTATACTACAGAGATTCATGGGTAATAGGAGAGAGAGCCTACAAAAGCACTTATCTTTATAAGCACCATATTAATTGATGTTACAATGGGGTGTCTATTTAGCATGATGCTAAATAGAGGAAGAACCTTTCATTGTAGATGGTCTTACAAGGTTAAAACAAAAGAAGAAAAACGAAAGAAAAGGAAAAGGGGAAAAGAAGCAACAATTGCAACAATTTCCATAACCAAAAGTACCCACAAAGTCTACAAGGAGGTAGTCTCCTAAATTTACTATATACCAAACGAAAACAGTAAGTGCTAAATTACTATAATTATATATAATAATTATCGACGTGATTTAAGCCACCTTGGGAAGATGTTAGTATGGATTTTTCCCTTAGATTACTTTGGAGCAACAAAAGGATTCCAAAACGATAATTGAAGTTATACTTTCAAAAATGGCTCATTTCATCCTATGTCTGAAGGTTACAAATGTTGTCTCGAGGACGAAGAAGAAAATGTTGATTCGAGGACAAGTTTATTCCATCCTGGATAGAATGCTAAAGAATGATGGAGAATAATATAAAATATTATGGAACTTTCAAGATAACTAAATAAAATCAAAATAACTAGGAGCATCAAAATATCTCTATAACTTTTTAGCTACATGAACTAGATTCTAGTATTTTTAGATATTTCTTGTAATAAAGTAGTAGAATTAAATGCTTACGAATCTTTCAATGTAGATCCTTACAAGAGTAATATAAATAGGGCTCACCACCAAGTGTTTTTACATTCAAACATTAAAGCATTCAAACAATAACAAATTTATTTTAGTAAATTAGAGAGTTTCTATATTCTCTACCTTTTTGTTTTGTCCCTGAGCCAAATCAATTTAAATGAATGAATATTGTTTATTTTTAGTCAAAAAAATATATTGGTTGTGTCCGAGCTAAGTCTGTTGGGCTAATTGCAGCTAAGGATGTTGAGCCTCTAGGTGAAAAGAACATAAAGGCCCCAAAATGGTTAAATGATTAGACTATTACTTTTCCACCATGTTTGTTTCTCGCGCGCCCTGCAAAAAAAACCAAAAATACCCCTGGTTTGGATTATGTAATCCGAACCAGATTGTTAGAGTTTTTCGGAAAACAAAATCCAGACACTTTCGAAATGTGATTTTTGGTATTTTCTTTGATGTCAAAGGTCTCTGTTGACCGTTATATAACCCCCGCATAAGCTGCAAAAAAATTGAAGGGGTTATATGAACGGTCAACAATGACCATGACACAACAAACACTCCTAAAAACTAATTTTTTTTTGAAGAAAATGTAAGAAAAGAGGTGCAGTGAAGAATGAAGGAAATATTGAAGATGGAAGTCTATTTATAGCCTAAAACAAGTCCTAGGTCATAAGTACAGTCAATGGAAACGTGTTTGTGGTGCTAACCGTCCAAAAATGCATTAAAACTCCACTAACTGGCCAAACCTTTGGTGAAACGCACCGTCCAAAAGAAACTGAGGTCTTTCGAATTATATAATCCAAAAATGACAAAAACATTCTGGATTATATAATCCGAACAACACCATAATGCCTATCTGGAGGGTTTTTTTAGAGAGTTTTCATGGAAAGTAAGTAATAGATGCATACAAAAACAAGTAAGCAGCTTAAAACAAACATAAACAACAAAATATTCTAGGATAGTGTTCAAAGAGGTGCTTTTGAACTCGATCCAGCTGCCCTGTCAACTGACATACTTTTATCGGAAGGCCAACTAGATCGAGCTAATAAAAACCTTTTCGGATTCAGATCTGCAACATAGCAATGAAAGACAAGGTGTTTCAAGAGGATTGTTTTGAGTTATATTATGCTGACTTGTCAACTGAGATGTTTCTATCGCCAAGACACCAAGATCTAGCTCATAGCAAACCTCTTGGTATTCAAATAGAGAGCAACATGATCTTCATAATGTTGTAAAATAGAGAGTTATCTATTTGCGACAACATTAGGTAGATCCTCATCACAATGGCAAAAAATTTCATGGTTTCTTTGTTGTGTTTGTTTGAATTTTTATCCATACTAAGTTAAGCTAAACCCAGGATAATAGTCCTAATGTTTAAGGCAAATTTTAACTTGTGCCTTTAAGGGCATATGTTAAGAAACTTATTATAGAAATATACGTATCAAAAGTCGTGTAGTCAATTTCTTAAAAGTTAAATTATCTTATTTTTCAATGCAAAATTGCTCATTTTAAATTCCTTAACATGTGCCTGTAACGTACAAGTTAGCGTGACCCTATGTTTAATTACAGGTCTGTTAGCATTTGTATTTGGATGGGTGACAAGTGTCACAATATCTTGTTATGACAATCAAGCCTATCACCTCCACCTATAAAGGCATGTAATCAGTACTCTGAAGAATTAATGAAGATTTCCAATACAATTTCCTTAAATTCTCTCTTAATATTTGTAGCTTCTTTACATTCAGTTGAGTAACTAGCTGAATCCTAACAGCCTGATGATTTTGTAGTTCAAGTTTCATAAGAAAGAGATCATTTATCTCTTCCGAATTTTCAGTTGTGCACTCTAATACCATCAGGTTTCTCAATGCATCTTTGTTAGTAGAATTTGAAATGCCCCATCATTATTCAATTTACTCCCATCCCTTCATACGATATTTTTGTGTAAAAAAATGCCACCAAATCTAAAAAAAAACAATGGTTTTCGTAAACAAGTCAATTTCCTAACAAGATGTGTAAACCAATCATTTGAAGTGCGCTTCTCTAAAGTTCTCTAATTTATTTATTTTGTATCAATCTTTTCATTTTTGAGTGGTTTAGACTTAAGATTTTAGAGTGCGTTCCTCACAAAGTTTCCGTTTCGAATCCAATAACATTACAATGCATTTGACAATAACAAACAAATAGAGTACTGCTATATTTTACAAAAGGATAACCGCAAGAAACACAGAATGTTTGAAAAACAAGGAAAATTCTATGGTGAAGTCGTGAAAATGACTTTTCTGATGAAGTTAACACTATAACATCAAAAGTGTGTGAGTTACACCCCACTGTTTGTACAGTGGCATCAAAAGTTCAGTCCCCATAGTATCATCAATTCATCAGATTAACAAAACTACACTTAATCTAATTTTATCCTACCTTGTTTTAAGTGTAACACCCCACAAAGTGTAACACTTAAGACTAACACATAATATCATCAAATTTGTTTACATGTTAAAGATGTCAACGATAAAATAGTACTTGTAAGTCCAAGATGTTGCAAGCATTACTAGATGAATTACTATTGATCGTTAATCAGTAATCAACAATTTAAAAATGAATCAAACATTAAAATCAAAATTAACTTTTTCAAAAAGTCAGTTTCCTGACTGCCACCGTAGTTCCCTTGAAACAATCTTCTTTTAACGTATGTGTATTGTTTTTTAGGTCAACCATAAATACTATAACTTGCATATTTGGAATTAAATTAGACTAGCAGTTGTGTTAATATAGTAAATTAAAATACACAAAATTATTACAATGAGGCAAAGCAACATCTTTATGATCATTATTACAATCTAACAATACAAAACAATCAAATACAAAAAAATTAAGATACCAACAAATTATAGACAATAAATTTCAAGTTGTAATGGTACATTACATAAACAATTAGCAAAGAATAAAATGAATATTGGAACAAATCAAACAATCAACAATTAAATCAATAAATTATCAATGTAAATAGGTCTACTCAATTAAAGAGTAGATGTAAATGGCACTTTGGTTGCAGGTAACCATGCATTTCCAGCAATGAAATTTGATACAGTGAACTTTGATGCTTCAGAAGTACTTGTTATCACATGATAACCTTGCCATTTGACACGGTTTCTTGTGGAAGAACCAAGACCAGTGTTCATATACTCTCCATAATATAAAGTACTTAATGCAAAATTACCACTCCATTCTAACCAACCAGCTGGATGAATCAAACTATCAAGAGAAGTCTTCATAAAAACTGCCCTAGAATATTGCTTCCATGGTCTACCAAGATAAGTCTTAACAGAATTTTGGACCGGTTTCAAATCCGAAGCAGCGGTAACCCTAGAATTGTGAATAGAAATGCCAGTGTTTTGGTTAGGATCTGTTCTACCTTGTGCAGTGATTGTGTTGACTTTGTTTGGAGGGTTTCTTGCAAATATGTTACAATTTTGGAAAACTGCAGCAGCGTTGCCAAATATGAAATCAACCGTACCATAAATGTTACATTGTTTGTAGAATTGTCTATCTGAATGCACATATAATGTGTCTTGAAAACCTTCAAAACTACATCTATAAAATACAGACAAGTCTGATCCGGAACGCAATGCAACTGCTTGATGGTTTTTTGCACCGGCAGTGTTCCTAAATGTTATATCTTGAGCCATAAATCCATCTCCAACAACAGCTGCAAAACACATAATATATATTCGTTAGATTTCTAGTCATTGAGTGTATTCTATTAAGGGTTAAATATGTTTAGTCTCTATAAATATATCAACTTTTCATTTTAGTCCCTCTAAAAAAATTCTTAGACTTTTAGTCCCCAAAACATTGTTGTCAAAATCCCGACTTAAATCCTAAAATTCAGGATTTTGCGACTTTATTCACCTTCAACAACTCAAATCCATAGCAGAATCCCAAAATAGGCAAAATCCTAGTAAAATCGCATCAAAAGTGATGATTGAAAATTTTATAGGGACTAAAAGTTGAAGGAAAATTTTAAAGCGACTAAAACGAAAATTTGATATATTTATATGGACCAAAAACATATAACAATTAAATACATAATAAGCAACATTTCATATTTTATCTCAAACTTGTATCAATAAATAATTTTTTTTACAGTGACTACGTACCAACAGTTGCAGAACGGAAGGTTGTGGTTCCTCCACCAACGCTTTTGCTTCCGGTAATTATAGTTTTACCAATACCATCTCCAACCAACATAATATTCTTTGCCTTTATCTCAACTTGTTCATTGTACACACCAGCCTTCACATGTATAACATACCTACCTTTGTTATTCTTTGGTATAGCATTCACGGCTGCACCAACAGTTGTATACTTTCCTGACCCGTCTTTTGCTACTACTACGTTAGGTCGAGACGATGAAGTTTGTAATAGCTTTCTATCACCTGGCCTGACCCATGTTGGGAACCCATCTTTGTAGCTAGGTTCTTGATATTGAACTTTGTTAAGAGCCAAAGTGTTACTTAGTAATTTAGTAACATTGTTGGACATGAGAGGAAGAATATAATCTTGAACACCAAGCTCATAGAATCCAGCTTTACATGTCTCAAGGTTGGTGAGAGCAGTGCTTAACCATGTTTGAGCATCAACTTGAGAACACTTTGTTTTAGTGTCTAGGGTTTTGTTAAGCTTAAGGATGGTTTGTTCATATAGCTCAACACAATCAGCCCAAGCAGATTTTTCACGTGAGTTACTACATTTGGAGCCTAATGAAAGAGTGTTTGCACGGCCTTTGAGTGCTCTTTCTTGAACAAGTTCCAATGAAAGTTTGAAGAAATCAACTTTTTGTTTGATGAGTTTGTGTTGGTAAGTAGGGTTATTGTTCAAGAAATACACACAAGGTTGAGGATTAGGGGTTTGGTTACACCAAAGTTTAACTTCATTCATGGAATAAGAAGAAACAAAGGAAGCAAGTAGAAAGGGAACCAAAAGTGTTACAAACAAACGAAAAGATATCATGGTTAATGAAAATGGTTAGGCTTCAATTTGACCTTAAGATTTGGTTGGATAATGTTTGATTCTTGGATGATCAAAAGTGTAAATAAAAATGATGTATAATAGAGAAGAACGTTTTTGATATATTGAAATGGAATTGGATTGTGTTTCATGGGCAAATTTTATGTCTTTATATAGCGAAAAGAAAGGGCTATTGTTGGAATTATAGGAATATATTGTAGCTATCGGGTGGCAAATTCAACTATTGCTCTTTGGTTTTGATTTTTAGTACATAGTCTACTTTGTATAATTAATTTAATATACGTTTTTTTTTTAGTTTTATTTACTTTCAACATCTTAATCTTGTTAAAAAAAAAATCAACAACTTAATAAGTCCAAAAAAATAAACTATCCATGTATAAGTGTTTATCTTAAAAAAATCGAAGTTGTTAGCAATATTATGATATTGATTGAAAGTGATTTTCTTTATGATGGAATTGATAGAAAGTGATTTGTTCAATAATTAACAAATATAAGTGATCTATGCATGTCTTTTGACTTTCATAGCCTACGTATGTTATTTGACTTGATAGGAAGTAGCAATATTGTAGCAGCCAAATAAAACGCGTTAAATATAATAATTTTCTTATTTTGGAGGCTTGGGCTAGTTGTATTAGATTTTGTTGTCAACGCACATAGGTTGAAATTTCAACAATTGGCGACTGGATAAGTTTCCGAAAGGTTTCCAAAATCCTAATGCTCAATGAGATAAACTCTAAATTATTAGTTCATGGTATTTTATTTTTTTTTAAGAAACCAGGCGAAATTATATTATAGAAAAACAACGAAGTTTCTCAAGCATAAGACGTGTCGGAAGAAACTGAGAAATTATAATTACACAACAGTTAGGCTACAAACAAGCCGGTAATATTAAAAAAAATAGGAGGAACATTACACAACAGCCTGTAAGCAACATAAAGGTTGTAACCTCCAAAATAGGTAGTCAAAATCAAACAAAATATAATGTGCTTTCATCCATCAATGTGTTTGAAGCTTAACCTTTTCAGCAAGAGCCACCAGTTGGTCCATCTTACTACGATCTTTCTAGATAACAAATAAAATCGCAATCCAGACATTGGTAAATACCGTCCTAAAGTTTCTAGAGAAACCTCCAAGACCTCTAAAGTGATTTGAATGAGAAATAACATCACCTTGGAAAATCGTAGCAATACCTAGTCATTCTGAAATCAAGAGTGAAATATGACCGTAGTAATCAACTTCTATGAATGATTAGAAGAGAGCTTCAGTTGAAAAGATGAGATTTTTAACAGTTTGAAAATAATAATAAAAAGTGCCTTGCGATTATTGGTTCGTCATGGTGACAAATCTTTCACAAATCAAACCCTAAACCTAGAACTTTATGTTGGACCTATTTTCTAAAGACAAGTTTCTCTTTAGCCTATCACATCTCCTTTCGATCTCAGTGAGTGTGTTTCTCTAGCAACCACGCCTATTCTCATGGTTGATTGCTATTGAAATCCTTGAAGAACGAAACTTTATTGTCTCAAGGTTTGTTAGACTATTCTCATATTTCGCAATCCTTGTCTAATTTCACTTGTTCCAATATCAAAACTTCATCTTTCGATTCTTCGCTTGATAGTTATGATTATGAATTAACAACTATCAACCTTCGCCTTTCGGTTTATTGATTTAATACTTGTTAATTCATTATAAAAACGGTGAAATAGATTAGAAAATAGATTTACATAAAATTAGGGTTCGAGGCTTAGTTTGATAGGGATTAGGTCATTAGACTCATCCAACAATCCCAAGGCAAGAAGAGTTTACTCACTCATGTTCATTGTAGACATAGAAGAGAAGAAGAAGAAGAAGAAGAAGAAGAAGAAGAAGAAGAAGAAGAAGAAAAACATAAAATAAAATAAAGGTTGAACTTTTATTCAAAGAAAACAATAATCACTTATTATTTCCAAGAACAAGAGATGATTCAATATGTTTGCTAGCAACTCTATTTATAGTTTACAACTACTTAAGCCCCAAGAAATACATCAATAGAATGTTCCATAAGAAACCACGGGCTTTAGATCAGAAGTAAACTAAATAGGCTGCTTGTCGAAGGAGAAAAAGCAGCAAAAGGATGTCTGGAGTGGTGGCACGACCGTGTGGCTGGAGGCACGGGCCGTGCCAAGCTCTCTGGTGGCTTATTGGCTTTGAATTGTTGGAGGCACGGGCTGTGTCTGTATTTTTGCATAGAATCTTTATATTTTTGGCTCGAATCAGCTCCAAATCACCTTTCTTTTGCTCCAAAACACAATCTTTCGAATATTTGTTCCTGAAATCAAATAACTTGCAATTGAAGTAAAATAGATCTAAAAAGGAAATAAAATCATATAAAATCTAAATAAAATGAACTCAAATAATATATAAAAAATACTAATTGATGACTCATCAGTCATCAGCTGTTAAATAAATATAAGCAGATTTAACTGTATAACTTTGTGATGAATGAAGTTTCCACACCCACCTATCAGCCACACCAACCTGCGAAACAATAGAAGACAATCGATCCGCACACTCACCAACCAACCCTTCCTCCCACGCAAATAGTATCCTCTGTCACTTCCACACCTCTCCATCCCCCTCCCACCCCCAACAAAAACATCCCCTCCACCATGCCTAGCTTATTTTCCGCCAACTCAAAGAACCTACTAAAGGATTTTGCTAACGGAACGTTATCAAGCCACGGATCCACCTAAAACAAAGTGAACCGCCCATCCACCCTTGCTACAAATATTATCCTACAACCACCTGACATCCGAAAGGCCCGGCCCCCCTCTAATTGGTTCAAATTACGCCACCAAATTGACCATTTGCCACCGTGCCCGAAGCACCTTATACCACAAACTCTCCCTTTCCTCCAACACCCTCCAAACCCACTTCCCAAGTAAACTAGTTAATTAGTATCTTTAAAAAAAATAAAAATATTTAACTAGTAAAATGATTTTATTTTTGCTTATTTGAGTTGTCTCGATTGACATTAGGGGTGTTCGCGGTGCAGTTTGGTTCGATTTTGAGGGTAAAAGTCATTTGAACCGCAAGATAAAAAAGCATGTGGTTTGGTTTCGTTCGGTTAACTTTAAAAATAAAATCCGAACCAAACCAAACCAAACCAATGCAGTTTGGGTTGGATCGGTTGGTGCGGTTTTTTTCGAGACGATACAATTCTTTGTTTCCAACGTTAAAATCAAGTTAAAAAGCTTAAACGCGACATATTTTCAACAATGTTTTAAATTTTATCAAATATTACAATTTCATTTTCATTTTACAATGTTTTCAACAACATATTTTCAACAACATAGACCAAGTTAAAAACATGGACAAAACATAATCTTATTTGTAAAAAATACAAAAGACTAAGATTTTATCATTATCTAAAATTTCAAGTAGCACATAAATACTTTTTTTAAAATAAAAAGTAAAGAAAGAATCTAACAAGAGAAAAAGTATGTCATTTTATAAAAGTTTCCATTGAGTTTCTATAAATATTGGTCTAGGTGAGATATGTTTAATTAACATTTTTCTTATGTTGCGGTTTGGTTTGGTTTGGTTCAGTTGGTAAAATGAAAACCGCAAACCAAACCAAATCATGCGGTTGAGCAAGAAAATGATCCGATTACATCCGAACCACATGCGGTTTTTTGCGGTTTCGGTTTGGATTGGTTCGGTTAACGGTTTTTCTATTGGTTTGGTTCGGTTTTGATTACCCCTAATTGACATGATTGTGTATAACAATATGGGTTGAAGATCGAAACTTAAATTCTTTGCTTATTCTTCTTAATAGATGAAATTCTATCGGATAAATGTCTAGTTATATCCACAAAAATCCGCACTTGTCGGGAAGAAAAAAATCACACATATTCCCTTCAAAAATAAAAACAAAATCACACATATTAAGTTTTTTTTAACAACAAAGAAGAATTTTATTAAATAACACTGGAAAAAAGTACGTACTAAATCTTCACAATATGATAAATTAATATAATTATGTTGCAGCAAAATTTATAATATTATAAGAATCTCTCCAAAAAATAAATTAGAATTTTTTTAACATAATATGGATTAAATATGAATTTTAAATTTTTGGCGGTAAAAAATTCATGTTTAATTTATGTTTTGTTAAAAAATTATAATTTTTTTGGGAGACATTTTTACAATATTCTACACATTTCTGCATAATTTCATTAAAAAGTACAAAAATTAACTTAAAAATAGGGACCCAAATTGGTGATTGAAAATTTTATAAGGACTAAAAGTTGAAGGAAAATTTTAGAGGGATTAAAACAAAAAGTTTCTCTATTTGTAGGGAGCAAAAATATATTTAATCCATAAATCAAACATTATTGCATATGAATTTTATTCTTTTCCCCTAGTAAGATAGGCATATCCATTTAATCCATTAGGGAAAAGTTATGATATGTGGTAAACTTCTAAGATTCATAGATAAAAGTGGTTCCTTTAGTTGACAGTTTAGGAATATATATTGTACCTATGTAATAATTACCTTTAACAATGTAATTTCTCGCGTTAGATGAATTGATAGAGCATATGGAAACCTAGAGAATTGACGACCCTTTACCATATAGCATGGATAACCTTTGGGGTGATTGAGGAGCAACATGACATATAGAAGTACGTTAGTACTCCCACTAAACTAATCACTTAAATAGAACTCTTATTCATAAGTGATCATTGTTTGCATTAATCCCAACAAAGAAATATAGGAGATTCGAAGAATCCTAATCGCCGCTAAACTCTACACTCGAAACATTTAATTTTTTGCAATAGACTCGATTGTTTTGCGCAACCAAATCAAACTTGCAAACTCTGCCCATTTATTTGTTTTGTATCTACTATTTTAATAAGTCTAGCTAGTTGTCTAGTCGAAATGACAATCCTTGTGGAGACGATTTTACTTATACTACTTTATTACATGGAAACAGTTTGGTGCACTTGTTAAATTTAATCATCATCAGCATACGTCACCAGGGGAGTATTGTACTGTCCTTGGATATCACCTTATTATTCCACAATTTCATATTGATGAGATGTGTCATATTTGTTATAAGGCGTGTCTGGATACGTTTGAGGAGCATGTGGTTCATTGTAAGGAGCTTCCAAGCTTTAAGTACATACATGACTTTGTTAGGGATGTCCTTTTTGATATATTCAAGTGGGCGGGAGTACCAGTGAAGAAGAAGAATACGCTTGTGTACTTCTTGATTGACCCCCTAGATAGAAAATCGACATTTAGGTCAACATATGTAATGGTGTAGGGGTGGGTAGGACGAAAACATGCATGTGTGGACTTGAGTAGGGTTTCACCACTTATTGGATTATGGGTCAAGGCTTTTATGGTAGGATAGACACTCCTAAAAGTTGTGTCAAGCAAAGTGGCAAAAATGAGAAAGTGTGTTTTGACAATCAACATGTTTTTATATCAAAGGGTCATGCATAGAAATGTCATGTCTCCTAGGCCATGAATGTAGTGTTTACGAGGATTGATTTTGCCATCCAAAAAGGTCTACATCGTAGCTTGTTGCATACTTGTCTTTTATTCATGTGTAATTAGTTATTAATGTTTTTAAAAGCAAAATTCATATTCTTATAGTTGTTGCATATGCCTAGTAAATATATGCAAGTTATATATGTTGAAAAATATATGTTGTGATCATATGAAGATACTCACACGTTTGTGTATTCAATGTGATTCAATAGTTGAAAAATTATTATGAAGAGAAGGAATCGGACGCAGTTATCAATTGGACAGTAAGCTATTATAAACCGTTGTATGCCTCTGTTTTTCTTCTGTGTTGACATTCCAATTCCCACGAGAGTGGGACTCTGTTGATACGGAATTCATTCCTAAGGTATAGTTTTATCAAAAATTGTTCCACCTAATAATCAAATTTAAATTTTTTTGATCAATTAGTAATGCTAAACTTCCCGACAAATAGAATAGCGAAAAACTCACAATGACTTATAAATAAAATAAAATAAAAATTACCACAACAACCTCCTTTTATTCTACCAAAAACGGACACCAATTCCACTATAACACGTAAGAGTTCGTGATAATTCGCGAGAAACTTGTTCAAGTATATAGCATTGCTCTTGATCAATTCATCATTTAATATGTTTCATTAATTACTTGAGTACAATCAAGAATTGGCTGAGGTGTGTGTTGTGTAGTTTTTATGGGGAGAAACATGCAGAGAAAGAAAGTGTGTCTTTGTTATTTATTCTTGTTTCTGCATTACAATATTTTCTTGTATTTAAAACATTTGAGTTTCGACAACTCATTCATTGTAAAAGTTTTTACAAGATTCTTTATTTCATTTTAAGTGTTTTACACTGAACTTTCCAAAACGAACTTTTTATGAATGTCTTTAACTTCAATTCGACATCTTATTTTTCTCTCACTTTCCGAAACATGTGCCAAATATTGACTAGTAAACTTATAGATCATTGTTTTTTAACATATCTCAATTCAACCGAAAAATATCAAAATCGCTAAACTATACGTCGTGATCGAAGTTTAAATTTAGATTCTTCTATTCATATGAGTGAATTTTTAATTGATATTAACATTTCATCTATTAAAAAAATATTGTATTAAAATATGATTATTAATTCTATTTATTGTACAATTATTGTTTTAATAATGACAAATATTCCTTATACAATCGACCTTATCATCTTTATAAAACAATATTCCTTGTTTTTTTAGAAAATATACTATTTTCAAATAAAATATTTACTTCGAAGGAATTTCGAGGTACCAAGATACTACAAATGTCATCTTGGTTAGGTAACAAGTCTTAGTGACACATGGCTAGCAATCCATGTGTTATGCTTCCTCAGCTGGCTATAAATCAAGCTACCTAGAACACCAAGCCATGCAAGTAACATATCACTTATCAAACTTCTCAATAGCCAAAAATGACAACCTATGCCACCATATTGTTCCTCTTCTTTGCCATGTCCACAACCATATCCTTTTGCCTCCAAGAAATGGAGGTACTCCAAATGGCTAAAACACAAGTTTCACAAGCCATGAATTGGGTTGATAACTCTATGAAAGTGCATGGCTTGGAAAGCATGAGCATCTCATCGAATCAAACAAGTGTTTTGGCTCTAAGAGATTGTGCTAAACTCTATGAGGAGAGTGAGTTTATGCTCAATAACATGATGGTTGAAAAGAGTAGTTACACTAAAGAAGATGCTCTTATATGGGTAAGTGCAATGATGACAAACCATAAGACATGTTTGAATGGATTGGAGGAAAAAGGGTATGTTCAAACCCACCAAGTTTTGGATAGAAACTTGACAAGGTTGCTAGGCCAAACACTTGTTTTGTTTTCAAATAACAAAATCAAAGTCAAAGGTAATTAATAAGTTATTATAACTTATAGTAGTTTTTTATTGTGGTCGAAAATTACAACACTTCATTTGTGTTCTTGTTTTATTTTTCCTATACTTTAAATGACGTTTTTTAGTCTATAAGTGCCTCGTCTACCATTTTCAAATGATTTTGATTTATTGATAGAAAATTTACATATGTATAATGAAAGAAAGAATCATCTTTAATTATTTTTCAAAAGAAATAAAAATGTCCATTAATTACTATAGTTTTTTATTTATAAACAATATAAAATATATATCTTTAAAAGCTATGACAAAGTTGTGAAATTAGTTAGACATTTATGCGTACACTACTCATAATAATTGAGGTATCCATTTCTTAAAGCAATTGAGAGAATCTATGTATACTCGTATAATGGATGTATATATCAACTTGATGGGAGATCCTAACGAGTCTTATAAGAATTTTTAAGAGTTAAAATAGCAAGGTTTTATGAAAATGTTTGCATTCAATACATCGGAAATTGAAATATTTAATTTTTTAAATAAATAGGATGAAATAATTTTTTTATGAGTCGTGCTAACTTGTGCCCTAATAGCACATGTTAAGGATTCCATAAATCGTAAATATTTATTACAAAACATTAACTTTCAATCTCTACAAGAATAAATTGACACAATTTTCTAGACAAAATTTCCATTTTAGATTCTTTAACATGTGCCCTAGAGACATAAGTTAACATTTTCATTTTTTTATTTAAAATCCTTAAAAAATACCGTGAGAGCATTTGTTAGAAAAACCCAACCTAATTAGTTTGAAGTTAACTAAACACCATCTAAGTTCAGCTAGTGCACTAAATACCAAATAAATGATAGGAGTTGACATCATCCTTCATTCATTACTATGGTGTAGTGTGTTTAAGAGACATATTTCTTTTTGTAAAGAAAAACACATTTTTAATTAAAACTAATTTGCATTTCTTTTGAAAATATATAAAAATAAAGTTCTAAATTATTTCCTTTGAAAAATATAAAAATAAAATGAGAGAAGGGTTGGTATCCACATACCACCATTAAACATGTTTTTATAAACAAAACATGTATAAACATTTCAAGTTTACAAGCTCCATTGGAAAAATGATCCGCCACGTGCGTGCGTGTCTCCCTCTATGTATTTATTATTTTTTTTTAGGGAAGTCTCCCTCTTTGTATTCAAGAGCTTATATTACACCCAACAAATTAAAGAGCTTAGTTGTTTTTTAAGACAATAGTTTAATAGTATTTTTTTAAAGAATTTGTCTAACATGTGCAATATTACATTGTAAATAATATTATGCATCCCAAGTAAAAACCAAAAGATTTTTTTTTGTGTATATTTTCTCTATTATTTTACTTTAATATATTGAATTACTATAATTTTTTTAAATAATATCACATACTTTTTTAAATACAATTACGCTCATTTAACCATTAATTCTATAACTACTATAGTGAAACCGTTGATTTCTCAAGGTACCTTATAAATTATTATTTTTGTCAATGTACCTTATAAAAATAATTTATACAAATAAAACTTCGACAAGTTCAAATAAAAATGAGAGAAAACATCACAGTTAGGGGAAGAGAGTGAGATGCAATAAAAAAAGGATGGAAAAGAAGTTGTAAAAAAAAGAAAAAAATGTGTCAAATTATATGTTTTTTTCTTTAGGGGAAAATGTGCCAAATTATCAGTTGTGATATTAATTAGTATTAAAATTAATTTTAATATTATCTTGTAATGAAAATTGATATAAATTTGTATGTTTTTCATACACACAAGCGGTGCGGCGTATACAGGTGCTTATCAAATTGTACTTGTCCTTCATGTTTTTCAGAATTGTCCTTTTCTATATACTACGTGTTTGAAATTGCATCAACCTTAATTTAGCAAAGGATAGTTACAATGTACTTATTTTGTCAAAAGAATTTTGAATAATGTCAATATTGTCACTAAGGCCAGAATATTTGTTCTTTAGTATATGATACAAACAAACAAAAGAAATCAAGAAAGCTGACTAGAATATGCATTAAGCTATTTATTGCTCTAGCTTATTAGATGCCAAACATAAATGAAAGCTAATTATAGTAGTGTTGATGAACATAAAATCATACCTATAAATAATATAAATTAATTAGTAGTACTAGCTAAATATTAGTCCTTGTTGTGTAGTGAGGATGTGAATATTCTCTTATATATATGTTTGGTTACTACTTACTATAATTTGATTATAAGCTAGATATAGTAATCTTTAAGTTAGTCAAGGTTTGAAATTTGGTAGCAGTCACAGTTGCTTTGTGGTTCTTCTATTACAAAGAGTTCAGGACAAATGTTACCTCATAAGGAGATATAGTGTTGGTTTATAAAATTCACACTAAATTGCACGTGGAATAAAGATTTAATTAATAAGGATATATATTTTTCTATGCTATTAATCAACAATTATAATCTGAAAAGGTTTAAAATATTTCAAGTTTAAAATATTTTACTTTGATCGTAACTACATTCAGAGTTGCACATATTGATTGTGATTTGTTAGCGGTGGGTTAAAAGTCTCAAATGTGATGACATATGATATGAAAAAATGTGTTTATAAGTAGTGGGCCGTTCTCACTTTAGCTTTTGAGGTTTGAGTTAAGTTCAACTTAAATTTTAAGATATATCAAATTCTAACTAAGATATGTTGGCAAAGTGTTATCAAGTTAGCGTCGTCGAGTCACACTGAGATTGCTCCCAACAAGGGTAGCCCTAAGCATGGGCAGGAGGAGCGGCCATCTAGAGCATCATTTTTTTAAGGGAACCAAAATTATTAATTTTACTTAGTAGTTGTAGTATATTCAATATTCATATATTTCTTTTTAACTAACTTTGATTCTATTAAAAATATTTTTTTATAGAACCTTATTAATCTTTTACAACAAAAAAATGCTAAAAAAAATATTTGAATAATTAAAATGGCACAACTTTATTTGTTCGCCTAAGACACCAAAAGTTTTAAGATCGGATATGACCTGAAAATGTATTTATAAGATGTGAGTAGTCTTGATATTCACCTTACAAGTCGGTTTTTTAGAGATTGAATTAGGCTCGATTGAAATTCGAAGAGTGTAAAACTTTTTATATTGATAGTGCATCATAGAGTAAACATGGTCAGATAATAATCTAAGCTTAATTAACTCACTTGGATTGGTCTGGTGGTATTGACTTGGGATCTGTGAGTGTGCTCATCTTCAAAGTCTCAAGTTCGATTATCTCCGATGTCAATTTGGGTGGGTTAATTTAACTTCTTTAAAAAAAAATCTAAGCTTAATTAAGTATATACTTTGTGACAAAAACAACAATAATCAGTAATATTGATTATTATCCTTATTCTTTTATTATTTCCGATTTTGTTTTTCAGGACAACCTCAAAAAAGCACCATATTAGAAGAAAACGATGGTCTTCTAGATTCATGGAGTCTAGCAAACCATAAAGCAGATTTAACAGTAGCACAAGATGGTTCAGGAAGTCATAGAACAATCAAAGAAGCAGTGGATGCACTTGCTTCAATGGGACATAATCGTCCTTCAAGAGCAGTTATACATGTAAAAGCAGGAGTGTACCATGAAAAAGTGGAGATTGGAAAGAATTTGCATAATGTTATGTTTGTTGGAGATGGTATTGACAAGACTATTGTCACTGGAAATAGGAATGTTGTTCATGGTTCTACTACTCTTGACTCTGCCTCATTTGGTAAGTTGTGTAGAATGTGAATTTTTAGTTAATCACTAATTTGGAACTTACGATTAATGAAATTTCAAAAGAGTAATGTTAGTAACACTCACTATAACTCTAACAATCTCTTTCTAATACTAACTAACGTTTTGGGTGAAATTTATATATTCCTCTATTTGAAAACGGACCCATATAAATTGGTGTGCCCCACTAGAATTACACTTGATAAGAGAGTGAAGGTTGAAAGAGGAGTGTGTGCTGCTCATATCAAAATAGTTGTTGAATTTTCAAAATTGTAAATTAGTCTCGTCAATCAAAAATAAGTTGTTTAATTAGAAAGACTGATGTGATTGAGAATTTCGAGGATCGCTCTGAAATTTCAATAACATTAGGGATTACATTTTTTAATACCTATAATTTATGAAACTACATTTGATGATCTAGTCACTTGATTATTCAAATTTCGGAAACACCGACACAAATATGAACACTGACATAGAGAGAGACGAACACATCAACACAATTAATAATTTGAGAAAATATAAGCAATCGAATATAATTACATCATGTTGGTGTCGTACCAGTGTCAAACACCAGGTACACTTTCAATCTGAAGTGTGTGTACTGCATAGGTTCAAATAAATATCTGATTGAAATGAAATATCTTCTTTTATCTCAATTCCAATTTCAAATGTCAATAACAGGTTCAATATGCTAACATGATTTGGCTCTATCTATACATGAAACAGATGTATCAGGGGATGGATTTTGGGCAAGAGATATGACATTTGAGAACACAGCAGGACCAGAAAATCACCAAGCAGTAGCACTCAAGGTAAGTTCAGACTTATCAGTCTTCTACAGATGCAGCTTCAAAGCCTACCAAGACACACTTTACGTCCACTCGAATCGACAATTCTACCGCGACTGTCACATATACGGAACAATCGATTTCATATTTGGCGACGCAGCCGTTGTATTACAAAACTGCGACATTTTCATTAGGAAACCAATGAGTCACCAATCAAATTTCATCACAGCCCAAGGAAGAAATGATCCTAACGAACCGACCGGAATTTCGATACAAAATTGTAGGGTTAGACCTGATTCTGACTTTGCTATGGTAAAGGATTCTATAAAGAGCTTTTTAGGTAGGCCTTGGAAAAAATATTCAAGGACAGTGTTTATTAAAAGTGATTTAGATGGTTTGATTCATCCTAAAGGTTGGGGTGAATGGGAGGGTAATTTTGCACTTTCAACTTTATATTATGGTGAGTATATGAATACTGGAAATGGTGCATCTACACAAAATAGGGTTAATTGGCCTGGTTTTCATGTGTTGAAGAGTTCTGATGAGGCTTCACAGTTTACAGTGAGTAGATTTTTGCAAGGTGAACATTGGATTTCAGCTTCAGGGGTGCCAGTTTGGAGTGGAATTTAAATTGGGGAAAGTACTTTATAGTTTATGAAATTAAGGAGATATTTTAATATATGTAATAATAATGGTGTAAAATAGTTTTTTATGTTAAATGTGCTACATAGCAGTTAGCACTATATATATATTCCTAAATACATATATCAAGCTGTCACAGATGGGCATCCAAAAAACTAATATGTAATGTGAAGCAATGATATTCTTATATATGGAGTAAAGTAATATTAGTATAATTATAATGGCCTGCTGGATAAAAAAATTAGCATTACTTGTTTATTTAGAGTAAGAAGTGGAAAGGATGTGTGGAGCGTAGATACAGTCCCACAAAACCTATCTTATGTGTATAAGTTTCACCATTTAACTATCTTTACACATAAGAATAAAACTAGACTTTCCACCCGTGCGAGCACGGGTCATATATATCGAAAATGTAGCAAGTAAAAACAAAATGACAAATTAAATACACAGTTTAAAACATTAAGGTTATGATAATAAATACAATTATATTTGAAGGAATTCATGTTTATACACTGCGGAAAATTTCTTTAAAAACTACGTTTGAAGTACTATCGATGTAAACGCCTTCTGTTAGCAGAATTTTCAGACAACTCCTTAAACTAATTTTAAACACTAAGAGAGATCAGCAAAAATAATATAGAACTATCGAACTCTTACATTGTTTTATGAGCCACTTT
>Ga0315914_1000371_pt1 | contig 53289 bp, 27 predicted proteins | sample MpolenodulesMG_FD_203920 | JGI IMG/M metagenome (GOLD analysis project Ga0315914, IMG submission 203920) | Medicago polymorpha root nodule microbial communities from Los Angeles, California, United States - elongated nodules | ecosystem: Host-associated > Plants > Roots > Nodule | place: USA...
TGATTATACCCATGTTTGTTATGAGGTTGAGAAAAAAATATTCCTGGGTATAAAGGTTCCTGGGAATGAAGTAACTTCTCATAACTTTCATTATTCCCATGAATTTATTCCCATGTAAAGAGATGTGAATGTGCATTCCCATGATATTCTGCATAGATTTAAAAAAAAACTGTAACTTCCAATTTTTCCAGGAATGTCAAATTATTTACCAAACACTTTTTATAACAAATACCCAGGAATCAAATTTTCATATTTACATTCCCATGTATGTTAATCCTAAGAATAGTTTGTGTTTCCCCAAAACAAACGGCCCCTAAGGCTTTGTTTGCGAGTTTTAAGGAGAGGGGAAGGAAAGGCTTAGGAGGGGAAGGGAAGGAAGGGAAGTGAGAAAGGAGGGAAACTTTCCCCTTGTTTGGGAGTTAAAGAAACCAACAAAGAAAAGAGATGGAGGGCTTATGCGATAATTTTACTATTTTACCTTTTTTTTCTTCTTAAAATCAATACATTGTGTTATACTTTGTAATTTATCTTGTAAATTATAATTGGAATTTTGAATTATTATGAGGACAAAATTGTCAATTTGTATGTTTAACCCCCCAAACCCTCCAATTTGGGGGAACTTTAAAATTGGACAAATGAAGCCTTTCAAAACCCCCAAAACACTTCCCTATTTTTTAAAACTCCTAAACAAGGGTTTACCTCTCCATAAGTCTTTCCTTTCCCTCCCCTCCAAAACCCAACTCGCAAACAAGTACTCTCTATTAGCATAAAAGGAGGGAAGGGGAAGAAAGAGATAAAGAGAGTATTTTTATTTAAATTGGGGACAAGAAATTGTAAAAAAAAAAAAAAAAAGATTTTTTTTAATAACACCCACAAATATTCACTAACACCCAAATCTATTCAAAAAGTATTCATAATTTTTTTAACAACAAAATGTATTCATAATAATACTAAAATTATCCTCTTTTTTCGTATGCATTTGTAAATGATATGTTAATCCAGTTCGATTAGGTATATTAATTACACTGTTGTTCGCATCTACACACAATCATAATGATGATTCTCATGGCCAACAGAAGAACCATCCACGATCATCGATGAAGCAATTAGGAACCAAAGTAAGAAAAACTTGTGCTTGAAAACTAGAATTTGTGATGCAATTTATTCATTGAAAGCATTATGCGTTCATATTTTTGCTGAAATTGAAGCAATGTAGATAAGCATGATAGGAGAGTCCATACATGCGGGTATTCGTCCGAACCAAACTCGATTTATCGGTTTTTCTACTTTGATTGGATTTAGGTATGGGTTTGGGTTTTATCCGATTTTAAAACACGGGTATGAGACGATTAATGAGGTTATAGGTACATACTCCGAACTCATACTTAAATTTGTCCCAAATATAGAAAATCACTTTATTACCCCTTTTATATGAATAGAAACACAAATCCTAAATCATTTCACTCTCAAAGTTAGAGTCTCAATCTATCAGACGACATTTACTCGCTTCTCTTCTCAATCCACATCTCACACCCGCACTCTCTATCTTTTCCATCACCATAGTCATTAATCGCCATCATATCTTCTCAATCAATCTCATTCACATATTTATAACGCAAATTGTTCTCAGTCTCGCCAACATCTTCACTTTCTCTGCCACCATCATCTTTAGGTGTTTTTTTTTATGATTTATGTTTGATTTTGTTTTGGCTTATCACAAATTATAAACTTTCATTGCCCTTATTATTTTTCCATCCATTCTATAATGAAATCGTATGTAATTTGGTTTGGTAATTTTGATTATCAGTAATTTAGTTTGTATTTGGTTATGTTGTTTTGAGAATTTGGATTATCAGTTAATTTAACATTGATATATTAGCTATACGTTAATATGTCATGTTATTTGTTTGATAATTGTCATGTTAAATTTTTATTGATATTTAAATGAGCAACAAAATTGTTCAGTCAAAGAAATATTAAAGTGAGCATATTGATGGATAATGTAGTATAACATTGTCCTCGGGACTGGAAAAACTTCTTTGTTATTAAAAGATTTTACTTGATTTTGTCAAAACAAAAAAATTACTTGAAAAATGTCTCACATTCTACTAAATTTTATATTGTGTCAATAAAGATTAAATTGGTTAATTCTATCACCAATAGAAAAATAAATATCAAATGAAGTTGATCATATTATTTTAATATATGATTTTGCATCTAAAATGTATGAAAAAGTATAGTTAAAATAAAAATAAATTAGTTTTATTGAAGTACTATTATGAAATTTAAAAGTGTCTTATCTTAAAATTTGCTTTAGGCTTCAATATGTGTTGTGTCGGCCCCGACAAATGATATTTTGATAAATCACACACAATTGATTTCTCTCATGCTCGTGAATTAAACATGACATTAAAGTAATGTATTTGAATCACAAACTACATGCATGAACCACCAATATATCTTACAATGAATACAATATTTCACATTCTTTGTGTGTTAAATATGACTTTCATAGTCATGTATATAAATCACAAACAACAATACCAACTACATACATAATCCACTGGTATATGTTTAAATTTTTTTTTCCAGTCTTCATGTATTCAATAAGTCTCTTTGATCATGTTTGTAATGTGAGAATAAATAATATACATGTTAGAAATACAAATAGATTCTAGTTTAAAACCTTATTACATTTATGCTTGCCTATAGCACTCACTCTAGCTGCGAACTCAAGGGTTCCCCCCCCACAATTTTTTGGAAATGCCAACAAAGATGGAACGTCTAAGTTTTATTGTGATGTTTAACCGCACTAAAATAAAAGACATTTTTGTGAACAACACACGAGTACAAAAAAATGGTTACCCTTTAACTTTTTTATATTTAACATTAAAAATAATTGGTGCACATCTAAAAACTTAGTGTGATATGTGCAATATTTTTTTTTTTAAAGTTTGCCTTTTTTTTTTCTTCTTCTAAGGTTTAATTCTTTTAGTATACTTATACTTATAAGTGTTTTTTTTTTTTGAAGAGTTATGCTTAAAAGTCTGTTCAAATTGATTAAATCTATCTAAATATTTATCTACCTATCTATTAGTGTTTGTGTATATATTTATAAAAATAACAAAGTTATGGAGACACTTTTTTCTTCACTTTTTCATCTTAAATTTTCATCATTCACCATAATTATTTGAGTTTGTATAATGGCATAAGTTTTATGGCACAATTTATGACATTTTTTATAAGCTTTTTTCAGCTTATTTCCACAAGTTTCTCAAGATAGCTTACCAAACAACTTATAACATACACAAGAAATAATTTAACATTATTTTATCCTGAAAGAAAATCCATAAATCTATAATTATGTCCTAGTATGTCTAACATATTTAGTTAAGAAAAACTGAAATTTACCGTCATAAGATGAACATCGTCAAAAGTGACAAGCTTTAGTGTTGTCATTTGAAGATATTGAGAAATGGTAAATTCCCGAATAGTTGTCGGGTACCTAAAATCATACCATCCCTGACACCTGGAGTAATTGAATCGGTATTTGGCAGTGTAGAGAATGACGTAACTCCAATAACATTGGTTAGAATTTTAATGCAATTCATGTTGCAATTATTCAAGCATGATAATAATGCTAAATCTCGAGTCGGGCAGATAATAAGTGTCCGATGAGAATATACAGCAGGATCTATGATACTTAAGCAGCAAGAACCACATATATTGTCTTTACAACTCCTGCGTGGGCTTGAGAAATCATGCTTCCCTGGGATTATGATTAATGAGAGGTAACACAATGTAACTTCGGTGGGACTTCTCACCCCATTATATTCATTAGGTTTTTGCATTGAAACCTAAAATCAAATTAAAGAAGCAATAAAACAAAAATTCGCATAACAATGAAATATTACCTGATAGTTTTTTTTATAAGAAAGAAGTTACAAAGAAATTGTTGGTGAGGCTTCAGGTTGTGTCACGAGTAAGAAGCTTTTGTTTTCTTTTCAAAAAAAAAAATGATTTTAAAAACATCTATATCTATATTTCTATATCTATACTATATATAAAGAAAATAACCCCTTTCAGCACTTTTGGCTGACTTTTTCTCTTTCAAAAAATGCTCTCAATTTTCAATACAAATAAATAACACTTGTAACAAATGGATAATAATAAATATAAATATTGGAAAATATGTAACAAACACGATATGAATGTATATATATGAATAATGTTAAAGTGCACGACTCATCCGTCGTGCAAACCCCACGAATTGTTTTATTTCAATATATATCAAATAAAATTGCATCCTCCATTAACTGTTGCAGCCATTCTCTTGCCTACCGCCAAACTCTTTTTCCCACGACTTGCAACTCCGTCGAGCATCGTGAATCAACACAGTAACATCAACCACAATTTAATGACAAAGATGACTACGACTGATGACGACAACAACAACGACAATGACAACAACGTTTAAGGTGACGATGAAGACAATCACAATAACTATGTGGTAGCAACAAACGGTGGTTGTGCAGCAACAACGCGAAGGTGACGATGAAGACAGCTACAACAAATGAAAACGTCGACGACGAAAATAAACACAACTATAGTGAAAGGAAACAAAGAAGACGGTGACGAACAAGAGGCAACAAAGAAGTTATTTAGACGGTGTGAGTGGATTAAGGTAGTCAAGCAGAACTAAAAAGTGTAGATGGCAGTATATAGAAAAGGACGTTAGGTGTGGGTTAAACTGTGAAAAGCGTTTTGTGCAGGAGTCGTGCGTTTGGCTCTCGTGCCATATATCGCTGTTATATATATATGTCTGGTTTTTTTTTCCTTTATCATTTAAAAAGTGTAACAAACTATATGAGTATATTTGTACTTATTTTTTCATTATCCTAATTATACTGTTAAAATTGTTGTTGGTACCATTAAAAAAATTAGATTATATTTATTTGTTATGTCATTGGTGCCATTGAAACAGATAAATTAAACATGGTTAGTTTAGTTTGTTATAATTTGAATGCAACAAATATTTATATTTTTACTTTGAATCAAAATCAAAGTTTCATAAAAAATAAAAAAAAAAAGCTGTTCATAATTTTCAAACGTTAGAACAATAAAAATAGCGGAAAGACGAACACTCGTGCCCGTCTTTTCGCTAGTTATATATAAAGAAAATAGCATGTGTTTGGCTCTTTTGGGATGACTTTTTCTCTTTTCAAAATTAGCCTCAACTTTCAATACAAATATCACATATAACAAATAGACAAGAATAAATTTAAATATTAAAATAAAAATGTAACAAACAGGATTTGAGTGTTCGTTGCAGTCACCAAGATGCCGCAGTCACGCAGTTAAAAATATATCAGCCATTCGATCTATTCGACGGTTCAGATCTAACTTTTTTATTTTCCTTTCTGAAGTCCAAAACGACCTGCTTTCAATATCCTCTCTTTCTCTGGCCTCTGCTATCAATCTTCTCTTTTCTCTCCGGCATATCATTTGTTTCTTGCCATCAACGATGCTGATTTATGTTTCTTTTCTTTAATCTTTATCTTCCACAAAAGGGCTTGTTAATCTTTGATTCAAATGGTTTTTTTTTCCTTCAATTTTTCTCAATTTCACAGTTTCAATACAATACGAAATACCTTGTTTCCGAAATACGGGCACGTAAGCTGTCTTTTCACTCTTATAAAGAACATGTTTCCGAAATAACCTCTGAATAGAGTTGTTGATGATCAACATTAATATAATTTAAACACCAAATACCTTGTTTGTTATCACGAAGTAAACTATCATTAATATTATTATTTTGTCAAAAACTTCCATCAATAATGTTAAACAAAACTACAATGATCAAGATAATATTATTTTGGCAAAAACTACACTTTGGAGCTTCAATAAAATCAAGATGACGCCGAGATTTCATCAAACTCATCTTCTATCTAAAAATACATGAAGAAGTTTTGACGGGGAGGGAAGGAATGCAAAATATTCCTACCAAAAAAAAAAAAAAAATCCTAAATACTTGTGATACAATCAATCTTAAAGTTGCCTCCATGTGTATTCAAAACTTAAAAACACTTTTTAGATTATATAATTTGAATTATACCATCGTATGTCCATTGTTCAACCGGGTTTAAACATAAGACCTTCAACTCTTTTTTCCTTATCTTAAACTAGTTGAGTTATCCAACCCCTCTTATCCAATACTATTTAAATGTGTTTTAATCCCATTGGATAGTGTTAGCCACTACAGGTAATTTGAGTTGTTTTTTTACTTTAAATACTCCAAAATATGTTTTTGTCGTCATTTTCTGTTAACCACACTACAGGTAATTTGATACTTGTTTAATACAACATGCAACAATTCACAATCACTTTTTGTCGTTGTCTTTGTCTTCAATATATACTAAATATAGTAATATCCTGGCGAGAAAAGACTTAGACATAGATCATTCTCAAGGTCATAAGTGCCAATTTCACTCTATGCCATGGAATTCAAATCTTCTTTCCTCATCATTTCCTCATTCATCTTCTTGATACTTTGTCTAGCAAAGATTTATAAGCAGAAAATCAAAGTGAAGAACCAGGTTCATAAACTTCCACCAGGACCATGGAAGCTTCCTTTAATAGGAAACTTGCATCAACTAGCATTGGGAGGATCACTTCCACATCATACACTTCGAGATCTATCCAACAAACATGGACCTCTTATGCATCTCCAGCTTGGTGAAATTTCTGCAGTGGTTGTTTCATCTCCTGATTTGGCTAAAGAGATAATGAAGACACATGATCTTTCTTTTGTTCAGAGGCCAGAACTCCTTGCTCCTAAAATATTATCATATGATTCAACGGATATTGTCTATGCTCCATACGGTGATTATTGGAGACAGATGAGGAAAATATGTACATCACAGCTTCTTAGTGCTAAAAGGGTTCATTATTTTTCTTCTATTAGAGAAGAAGAGGTGGAAAAGCTAATACAATCCATTCAAGTTTCACTTTCTTTACCACTTGATGTTACTAAAATAGCTTTCTCTTTGGTAAGTACGTTTGTTTCCAGAGCAGCATTTGGCAAAAAATCTAAATATGAAGATGAACTTTTGAGTTTGCTCAAGCAAACAGTGGAAATGGCAAGTGGCTTTGACCCTGCTGATTTGTTCCCTTCATTTAAACCTATTCATCTTATCACTCGGACGAAAGCTAAATTGCAGAATATGCAAAAGAAGCTGGATAAGATTTTAGAAAGCATTATCAAGGAGCACCAATCAAATTCAATCCATGGCCAACAGGGTGAAAATCTAGTTGATGTTCTTTTGCGCGTTCAGCAAAGTGACAGTTTCGATATCCCTATCACAGACGACAATGTCAAAGCCGTCCTGTGGGTTAGTTGCTAAACTAAATCTGTCATACTTGTACATTATCATAAACATGACATGTATTAAATCTTTCAATTGTGTTTGGTCGCAATATTGATTGCTTCACAAACGAATTCAGGAATTTTGATTAGTGAAGGCAAGATCATATAGTCGTGTTTAAGTTGTAGAGTTATAAAAAAATCATGATGTTGCAATCATAAGTCATAACCTTTTTCTAAGAACCTTAATCTTTATTACTGTCTCCTACAATGCAAACATCATAACGGGGAAATACGATAAGGTAATGAGTGATACCTTCTTATAAACTCATTTTGGATTAGGTGTGTAGATAGAAATGATGGGTGATTCTGAATAGACGGACTTTGATATCATATATCATATTAAATTTTATTTTGAGTATAGCTCATCCGTACAAAACCGACTTATAAGATGAGATGTGTCGCTTATTACAAACTCTTTCAAGTCTTATATCTATTCTATGTAAGATTTGAGTTTTTTTTAATGCATTGAGTGATCTTTTCTGTTAAGATGATAAGTTGTTTTAACATAGTATGTGTGAAAATGAGCAGGATATGTTCGCTGCTGGGAGTGATACTTCAGCAACAGTAATAGAGTGGGCTATGTCAGAGTTGATGAAAAACCCAAAAGTAATGAAGAAGGCACAATCTGAAATAAGAGAAACCTTTAAAGGTAAAAAGAGAATATATGAGAGTGATCTACATGAACTTAGTTACTTGAAGTCAGTGACCAAAGAAACCATGAGGTTACACCCACCTTTTACTTTGCTTCCAAGAGAATGCAGGGAAGCGTCCAACATAGGTGGATATGAAATTCCTATAAAGACTAGCGTGATAGTAAATGCATGGGCAATCGGAAGAGATCCCAAACACTGGTATGATGCAGAGAAGTTTATACCTGAAAGGTTTAATGATAGTACTGGTTTTGATTTTAATAAATTGAAAAATAATAATAGCTTTGATTACATGCCTTTTGGGGGAGGAAGAAGAATGTGTCCAGGAATTTCGCTTGGCTTAGCTAATATTGAGCTTCCTCTAGCTGCATTGTTGTATTACTTCAATTGGGAACTTCCTAATGGAATGAAACCAGAGTACTTGGATATGACTGAAGCCTTTGGAGCTGCAGCAGCTAGGAGAAATGGCCTATATTTGATTCCAACTCCACATGGATTCAGCGACGCTAGGCAAAAATCGTGAAACCATCATGAAGCATGTGTTATGGTTAAAAGGACTCAGTGGCAAGAGTCCGGAATTAGCAGAAATCAGGTAGGTAGTGGTGCTATGTAACTGAATTACACTTATCCCCGACGGTTTTGTGAATTTATTTTCGCTATACATAGCATTGTCCTATTTGATTATTCCCTTAAAAAATTCATCTTCAACACTTGTAACAAAAATTCAATGTCAACAGTCAGACTAATATTAACAATATCACATTGCTGTATTTTAAATTTGGGAAATGATAACTTGTGCCTTAGGGCACATGTTAAGAATTCCAATAATAGAAATAATGTATTGAAAATTGTGTTAATTTATTGTTCAAAATGTTTAATATTAATTTTTTTTCATTAAATTCTTTCCATTAATGGAATGACATTAATGCTTAACATGTACCCTAAGGGCACAAGTTAACATTACCCTTTAAATTTTTAACGGTGCAAATAATTATTAGTTTGCTTTTGAAAAAAAATTAGAATTATGTTATTTGAACAACCATTTTAATGACAACTTTTAGGACAACCATGAATTAACAAAGAAATTGAGGTATTGACACAAAAATCAAAATAATAGAGAGAAAAAAAAAGTAAAAGATATAAGGTGAGTATGAAAGAAAAAATTGTTACAAAAGTTGTTAAAAAATGATTGTACAAATATATTTCAAAGCTAAACTAAATTAATAGTTTGACAAAAAAAAAGTAAAGTAATAATAGAAATAAGATGTGCACAGTACATTCGGTGTTTAAAGTAAGTTTACTGTGAGATTGGTAGTGTAGCTCCATTAATTAATTAAACATAAAAAAAATTACACAAATTAAACATAAAATTAATAAAGATCACTTCCCTGTAAATTCATAAAGAAAATGAAAATATAAAGATTTGTTTTTGGTGCAATAAATATAAAGAATTTGTCCATCATTCAAAATTTCGTTTGTATGTATAACTATAACTATTGTCATTTTAAAGAATAGAGTAAATCAACCACCCCACTTGCGTGAATTCCAAAGATAAGGCTAAGGAATCAAATATCACACAGAGCGAAGCTTAGAGTTCCAGAAAATGTCTTACCATCTTTGCTCTTCCTCTTCCCCTCTCTTCCACGACCCATCTTCCCGCAAACTCAAACTTCGAAACTTTCCCTCTTCTTCTTCTTCTTCTTCTTCTTCTTCTTCACTCACACCCCACTCCAAAACCCTTCTCCACATTTCCCTTCAAGAACCCATTCCACAACAACAACCACAAGACGCTAATTCCCATAAAGACGCAAAATTTGATAACCCAATTACCAATTCTACTTCCTCCAAAAGTAGTTACATTTGGGTCAATCCCAAATCCCCCCGAGCTAAACAACTTGGAAAGAAATCTTATAATGCAAGGTATATTTCTCTTGTTAAGCTTTCAAACGCTTTGGATTTATGTGAACCCACTGAGCATCATGTTTCTCAAATTTTGAAGTGTTTAGGGGATAAGGTTATAGAACAAGATGCTGTAATTATCATTAATAATATGGAGAATTCCTTTGTTGTACCTTTTGTTCTTCGGTATGTTCAGAGCAAGAGTAGACCCACTAGGGAGGTGATTCTTTACAATGTTACCCTTAAGGTGTTTAGAAAGTGTAAGGATTTGGATGGTGCAGAGAAGGTGTTTGCTGAAATGCTTCAGAGAGGGGTGAAGCCTGATAATTTTACTTTTTCGACTATTATTAGTTGTGCTAGGTCTTGTTATTTGCCTAATAAGGCTGTGGAGTGGTTTGAAAAGATGCCGTTGTTTGGTTGTGAACCCGATGATGTTACGTATTCGGTTATGATTGATTCTTATGGAAAAGCTGGGGATATGGATATGGCTTTGAACTTGTATGATCGTGCTAGGACTGAGAAATGGCGTATTGAGCCTGTGACGTTCTCTACGTTGATTAAGATGTATGGGGTGGCAGGGAATTATGATGGATGCTTGAATGTATACGAGGAAATGAAGGCTCTTGGTGTTAAGCCTAACTTGGTTCTTTATAACACTATTTTGGATGCCATGGGTAGAGCAAAGAGGCCATGGCAGGTCAGGACTATATATAAAGAGATGATAAGTAATGATATATTGCCGAATCGGGCAACTTATGCGTCTCTCTTACATGCCTTGTGTAGAGCACGTTTTCGTGAAGACGCTATTGTTGTGTATAGGGAAATGAAGGAAAAGGGAATGAATTTGAATACACATCTCTATAATTCCCTTTTAGCTATGTGTGCTGATGTTGGTTACACTGACCTAGGGTTTGAAATATTTGAAGACATGAAAAGTTCTGATACTTGCAGTCCTGACAGTTGGACATTCTCATCATTGATTACAATATATTCATGCACTGGGAGAGTTTCAGAGGCTGAAAGAATGATGAATGAAATGATTGAATCTGGATTTGAACCTACAATTTTTGTTCTGACTTCGCTCGTCCAATGCTATGGAAAAGCCAAGCGTACTGATGATGTTGTGAAAACATTTAACCAGCTGTTGGATATGGGCATTGAACCGGATGATCAATTCTGTGGTTGTCTTCTGAATGTTTTGACCGAAACACCAAAAGAAGAACTTGGTAAGCTAATTGATTGTGTGGAGAAGGCTAATCCAAAGCTTAGTTTTGTGGTAAGATATTTAGTGGAAGGGCTTGAGGGTGATGGGGAGTTCAGAAAAGAAGCATTGGAACTCTTCAGTTCAATTACCGATGGAGTAAAGAGGGCATTTTGCAATTCTCTAATTGATCTTTGTATCAACCTAGATTTGTTGGACAGAGCACGTGTGCTTCTGGACCTTGGGTTGACACTTGAGATATATACAGATATACAATCCAGGTCTCAAACTCAGTGGTCTTTGATCTTAAGGGGTCTCTCAGTTGGAGCTTCGCTGACGGCATTCCATGTTTGGATAAATGACTTGTCTAAGGCTTTTGAATCAGGAGAGGACCTTCCACCACTGCTCGGGATCCATACCGGTCATGGGAAACACAGGTATTCAGATAAAGGTTTGGCTGGCGTTATTGAATCACATATGAAGGAACTCGATGCTCCATTTCGGGAGTCTCCCGATAAGGCTGGTTGGCTTTTGACTACACAGGTAGCAGTCAAGTCATGGATGGAGTCTAGAGGTTCTTCTAAATTAGTTTCTGCATAATTTCTGAACTACATGGTTGTTAGATGTTCTAGGAACGTTTTTTTCCCATTGATAATGTAGTCTTAAAGTATCTTCCTTGTATTTTGAGGAAAGTTTTGTATTAGCTTCATAAGTAACAACTGTTTTATTTTAGAGGCCAAATAGAGTAAATGAATACCTGATACTAGTATATATTATCCAGTTTGGTGGCCTGATTTCTTTGCATTTGTGTAATCTATGAAAGTTATAAATTCTGCTAATTGCTTAATATATTATTTGCCTAACACTCCTTTTTGTAAAAGGATACAACACACATTCGGAAAAACATATGAAATGAGTTCTGCCAAAAGTATATGAAAGTGAACACTAGCGAATTGTTAAACTAATTGAGAGATTTTAACTTTAGGTTGATTGAACTTTGATCTATCAGTTTATTTGTTTCACTTATTATTTTTTTCTCATGTAGAATCTAGGCATTAAGAAAATGAGAAAGTGTATCTTTAAAATTCAAAAGAGGAGAGTGTACTTAAGGGATGGGATTCAACCAAAGCATAAAACTCTGAGAGTTACACGAATCCAGTAAAACTCCGATAGACATTAAAAATGTAAGAAAATCAACTGACAATTGGCATAGCTGAATATTATTTCTGAATATTATTTAAATCGCATAAAAAGAAGAATTCAATGTCATTTTGACATGATATGCTTTCATATTTTTAGCCATGAAACAACAACAATTTAAGAGACGCAAACAACATTTCATTGACTTTATTACTGTCTTCACTTTGAGAAAATATATTACTCTAAACTTCATTCAAGGGATATACTCAAACTTGCATGATCCATGGCCTGCCATTGAAACAAAGAGAATAGATATCATCTGCATTGACGATTTTTCAAAATCAATTGATAATGTCATGTACCAAAGAGACTTTTGTCCCCTTTGGTATTCAATGTCTTACTGTAAATGAAAAGATAAACATTGAAATTAATAACTTTTAAGATGAGTTGAATGAAAAGAGATTATTTACTTGGGTCAGAAGCACTGGTTATTGCAGCATAGTTGAAATAGCAAGAGCCTCCCTTGTGCTTATACTTCTGATAGTAATCGTTGAAGGCATAAGAAGCATGATCCTTCACAGTATTTGGAAGGTAACAAGATTGGTTCACTTGTATCTTGCTGCAATCTACTCCATCCACATGACAAGCGTAATCCATGGCCCTCAGCAGCACATCGTCAGGTATCTGTCCATCGGCTATGCACCATTCCATATATTGTCCTGAAATTTTCCAATAACTCATCACGATCTAATAAGATACGGCACTAGTCTTTGCCTTCTAATATATAATAATTAAATAAATATATGGTTTTTACACTCAAACAACGGTGGCTACCTATAAAGCACAATGAAACAAATTCATTTAATTTGACTCATTTTAAAATATTGCTATGTAAATTCTCTGGCCGAAAATGATAAACTTATCAAGGTAATGCTGATTTTACCAGATGCTTGAAAAGATATGGACGCAAGGAAAATAGCTATCAGAATTTTGAGCATTGGAGAAGTCATTGTTCTTCAGGAGCTACTGGTATCTAACCAGTTTTTTTGGGTGTAATACTGGTCTCTAAACTTGAACTACATATTTCCTTAATCCCATAATCTGTCAATAATATAATTATTATTTTCCTTAAAAAAAAAGTTCAAATAAGTAAATGGTTCCCCAAAATATACCAACATTTGATTTTAGTCCCCCTAAAATATTCTTTAGGCTTTTAGTCCGTCCAAAATTTTTCATCTATGAAATTAGTCCTTGCTATTAAAAATATAGTGTAATACTCAATGTAGAGCGGGGACTAATTTCATGGATGAAAATTTTTAGAGGGACCAAAAACCTAAGAAATATTTTAGGGAGATTAAAATCAAATGTTGGTATATTTAGGAAGACTATTTACTTATTTAACCCAAAAAATATATAATTATTTTCCTTTCAAATAAATAGAATTATTATTTTGTCATGAGATGAATGTTTATCGTAACGGTCCGTTTGGTGCACATGATAAGGAGACATGGTATGATTAAAATATCCTACCATGCCTCAATCTGTTGTTTGGTGCACCAATAGAAAATGATAAGTCTAACCTATTTCTAATCCTATCATATTCTACATTTGTTATTTTAATCCTTAGTTTTTGGTGGGTTAACAACCTGATAGGATTACAAAACCTGTATCGCGTGTTATGTTTTGCCTATGCACTATTGAAACCCTCACTGCTCCAGACCTCTTATGATAAAAATTTCTTATCATGTGTGCACCAAAACACATGATAAGATAAAAGTTTATCTTGTCACTATCATATCCTATTAACATCCAACTTTTTATCCTATCTTGCGCACCAAAAGGACACTAAAATTTTGACTTTGTATCTCAAGAGTTCAAATCTCATATAGTTGTAAAATGATCACTATTGTCGTTTTTATTAATAATATTTTCCGATACACCAAACAATGAATTAAGATAACATTAATTTATCTCATTGTGTCAAGTAGTGGATAAAGACAACAACAAAAAATAGTGTTTATCCTATCAAATTTATCTTATTTTGATAATCAAAGAGACCCTTACGCATTGAATTTAACTTGGAAAAAGAATGAACGCCTTGGACTTTCCTCATTTATTTAAATGAGCCTAATTAAAATTTCAAACCATGAATTTGGACTCATTAAAAAATAGTAATGATCCCCTAAAAAAACGTTTGTGTTTGACTTATTTATCTCATTTATAACTTCTTCATCTTCTTCTTTTTCTTTTTTCTCTTGTTTTTTTACATTTATACACATATTTCTTAAGTTGTTAAAATTTAACAATTTAGTATTTGATTAATATTCCATAAGAACACGTAACTATTGTGTAAATTCAAAAATCCTAAACTATTGTTTTAGTCCATAAGATAAAATATTCACAACTTCTTGATTAAAATAAGTTTTTTTTTAACAAACAAAAATGGATTATATTAACAACAATAAAGAGTCTTTGATTAAAATAAGTTGACTCTGAAATCATCTTTTAAAAAATAAGCAGTGTCAATAAGGTTTAAATCTGACTCGTTTAATTAATCAAATTTGAATAGGGGTGGAAATAGGTTAGGCCGCCCGTCAGGGATCTATGGCTCAGCCTACTAAAAGTCCGGCTCGGCCTAACTCGTTTAATAAATGAGTCAAGCTTGAGTTTTTTAAATAACCTATTAATTTAATTAGGTCGGGCTTAGGCTTATAAAAAAGCCTATCAAGCCTATCAGGTCGGCCCGTATATAAGTATATTACATTTTTCCACATTTTTTATATATATATATATATATATATATATATATATATATATATATAAGAATTAATGATCCTTCAAATTCTCGTACCACAATTATTATTATTTCAGTTTTTATTTATTTATTTTGTATTTAGTATTTCCCTCGTATATAGTATTTCATCTAACGAGGCAAGAGTTACTCAAACCAATTGTGTTTTATTAGTTTAATTTGTATTTAATTAATGTTTATCTCTATATTAAGTATGTTGCACAAATTGAAAGGAATTTTTTTATGAACAGACTCTGTATGAAATTTATAACACAAACTAGGCTTTTAGACAGACTAATAGGTCAGGTCAGGCTTAAAATAAAGTCTTTGACAGATAAAAGGCCAAGGCTTATGCTTTAGTTTTTTCAACTAAGTCTAGCCTATTTAAGCAAAGTCCGGCTCAGCCCCGGCTCATTCCCACCCCTAAATTTAAGCATTTCACGAGCTAAACTCTATTTGTTTGCAAATATCACAGTTTCTTTTTTTGAGAGGACAAATATTCCAGATTATTCACACCCTATCAACATTTATCTACTTAAAAAAATATTCATTCAATTAAATTGATTGTGTACTTCAAAAAAAAACACAAACTAATGTTGCTAAAAACGGAAAATAATAAAAATAAAATCACAACAATTAAGTTAATAGCATAAAACATCAAAATAGCTATTAAAAATTAAAAAATATGAATATAAATATTATTTTTTTTATCAAATTAAATACATTTCCTATGTCATACATTTATTTATTTCATCTAACATATATAATAGAATTATTAGTTACTTACAATTTTTTTATTTTTTGAAAAAATTGAAATTCTTTAATTGGTGTAGTGTCAAGAGTTTTATTAAAATTATGCTAATTTTTTACACAATTTGGAATTTTTATCTTTTTTCTAATATCAATTTATTCTTGCATTTAACCACTGTTTAATTATCACTTGCTAAAACACTCCTAAAAAATAAGTGGGTGTATTCTAGCAAATGTTTATAGGAGTTGCTAACATACACTCACTTATTAGTTAGAAGGTGTGTTATAGCAACATACACCTCAAGGTATATTTATCAACTTTTTTAGTTATAACTTGCAAAATAGTCCCGCATAAAAACTAGTCGGTGTGTTCTAGCGAACCCATATTTAAAATATATATTTATTTTAAATATAAATTTTATTGAACAGTAGTTAGATCAACGATGTTGTATAGTACAATGAGTTGGACAGTTAGAAACCAACACGATAATCAAGTAAGCGTAGAGGAAATGAGGTGTTATGTTGGATGAGTGGTAAGACTAAACAAGATATGATTATGAATCACACCATTAGAAAGAGAGTCGGGATAGCACCTATAATAGAAAAGATGGTAGAAAATAGGCTTAGGAGGTTTGGACATGTAATGAGAAGACCGGTAGATGTTGCAGTACGAAGAGTAGATTAGATAAACATTATGACATAATTTGATTCATGTATTGAACCCCACTTAGTGGGATAAGACTTTGTTGTTGTTTAAATTTTATATTCATTTAAAATTATTTTATTTAAAAAACATCATTAAAAGTACATAGTTTGCCATCTAATAGTTGTCACATTCTTAAAATAAAAATAGACTTAATTATAGTTTTGACCCTCCTATTTTTACTTATTAACGAAATCAATCCTTCAATTATAAAATCATTCATTTTTATCCCTCCATCAATTTTTTTCTTAAAAATGGTGAAATTGGAGTTGAAACTAAAGTTTTTAATTGGTTTTTCAATAATTTTATGGTTGTTGATTATTTCACATCGTTAGGTCATATATCATGTCATTTAAAATGTGTCAAATAACTTCTGTCAAAAAAAATAAAAAAATGTGTCAAATAACCAATGTTAAGTACACAAATTTGATAAAAGGACCAACACTAGTTGATTTTAAAATGAGGGATCAATTTCATAAATCTGTGAAAATAAGATGATCAAAATTATAATCAAATCTAAAAAATAAGAGTGCAAAAGCATTTTATATTAGCAACATATTCGACGCCTCTAAAGGAAACTCACTTTACACCGTAAAGTAAGTGATATTAACCATTAATCTAAAAAATAAATGTAGATATTTGTAGATATTTTTTTATCATAAATTTGTTATATATGATTTTCTCTCTTTGCACTTTACTCACTTTAAACCCGAGTAAACAAAAACAACTTATGGCAGTTAATATTTACACGAGTCCAATTAAACTCTGTAGAAAAAAAAATTGCAGAAAAATAAGAATTCAATGTCATTTCACCATGGTAATACTACTTCATATCAAGATATGAAACAACAACAATTTAAGAGACACAGACAGAACATTTCATTGACTTCATTACTATCTTCACTTTGAAAAAATAAATTACCCCAAACTTCATTCAAGGGATATACTCAAACTTGCAAGAGCCATGACCTGTAATTAAACAAAGAAAAATCATATCATTTGGACTGATAATGTTTCAAAATCAGATAAATAGAAACAATTGATAAAGTCATTTAAGTAAAATCAAAAGGCTTTTGTGTCCCATATGGTATTCATCTATGAACACTTACGGAGACACCGACAAAGGACGCGATACTGACACGTCGACTCCAATAATACTTGAGAAAATAAATTCATTGATTGTTATTATATGTGTTGGTATCGTGTGAGTGTGACACAAACACGTATTGGACACCGAACACGTCTTTGAGGAGAAGTGTTGGTTCTATATATAGAGGTATTCAATGTCTTACTAATTGTTAGATATAAAGTACAATGCGTTGAAATTAATAACTTTTAAGATGAATTATGAGAGAGTATTTACTTGGATCAAGATCACTGGTTATTGCGGCAGAGTTGAAATAGCAAGATCCTCCTTTGTGCTTGAACTTCTGATAGTAATTGTTGAAGACATAGGAAGCATGATCCTTCATGGTATTTGGAAGGTAACATGGATGATTCACCTGTATATTGCTACAATTTGCTCCACCCACATGACAAGCCCAATCCATAGCCTTCTGCAGATCATCATCTGGGGTCTGCTCATCAGCTATGCACCATTCCATGAATTGTGCTGAAATTTTCCAATAATAACTCATCATCATCAAATAACATATTGCAAAATGAAACATATACTTTTAATTTAGCTCATTTTAAAACAACACTAAGTAAACTCTCTAGCTGAATGTGATAAACTTAGTAGAACATAAATGAGGGTAATGATGATTTTACCTGATGCTTGAAAAGATAGGGTCACAAGGAGCATAGCTATCAAAATTTTGAGCATTGAGAAACTCATGGTTCTTCAGGAGCTTCTGATATCTAACCTTGCAACTATATTCCTTATAATGACATAATATATATTTTCTTATAAGTATTGCCCTTTTAATATGGTTTGTCATAGATAGAAAAAAGCACAATTTATAATAGAGACTATTTATTTTTTCCAAAGTCTGGGACTCCAAATTTTGGTCCTACTTCAGTTCCTTCAGTGTCACGGTAGCTTAATTGAAACTTTTTCGCTCTCTAGAATGTCCCTGTCACATGATTTTATTATACTAAACTTTTATGCTTTTCTTATATCCAGATCTTAGGTATGGAAATTCCAAATATGGTATCTTAGATATTTTTTCTATAAAAATATAATAGAATTTTTTTAACTTCAATTTATGGATAACTTGCCAAATAAGAGTGGATAATTGCACATGGTACAAAAAGTAAATTCAGAGGACATCCACAATAGTACCTAAAGGGATAACAAAATTCTGTCAAACAAATTATCTTATTATTCTGATTAAGATTCTGATTTTGGTGTTTATACTTTATTGTACAATATATCAAAAATAAATAGTCCAGTAGGTCCGATCTAAGCATATTTCCTTGTGCAAAGAGGAATCTAGATGATTGATTTTCCAAGCAAGGTATAAGAGTCTATATACAAGGATCCCTACAAGAATTGCAAATAAAAAAGTTTATTCCTATTATTTGTTTATACCCATTTCATCTAAATTTCATGGCTTGTTTTTTCTTTGCCACAAGGGAGAAAGAGAAAAGGCTATAATTATGTGCAATCATAAAAAACTTGAGCAGAGGCTTATCCTGATTGGAACATTATAGTCAGGTCATCACAATCATTTCAATGCATGAAAAAGGGGTATTGACATTTCAAGGTCTTGAAATTATCTTTGAATCTTGAGACTACACATTTAACATCTACATTTTTGTAAATCTAAGAATTAATTATCAGCTATCTCTCTTGAAACATCTTCATTCATGTAGGAAGTCACGTTCTTCTCCTATAAATAGGAAAATTTGCGCGGAGTTTGATCATCTTATCCAAGAGAAGAAAACCAAGAGTGATAGTGAGAGAGTTCTAGCAATCCTCTGAGTGAAAGTTTTGTTTCCATCATAGATTTGTGAGTGTTGAGAGGTAGATATAAAATATCATATCCGAATCGGGTGAGTTTGAGAGAGAAACTCTATTACAAGAGTTATTGTAATCCTACTTTTCTATAAGGGAAATATTTTTCTGAATTGAATCTCGTGGTTTTTCCATTTTACATTAAGAAGGTTTTCCATGTGAAAATTTTATTTGCGATTCTTCTACTCTCTTCTCTTATTTTTTTTTTGTTTGTGCTTAGTGCTTGTTTGATTTCACAAATGTTGTGATGGTATTTCCCAACAGTTTCTATTGAAAATTATATTTGTGTTATGAGGTCCTCCTGCATTTGAAGATTGCACATTCCTTGTATTATAATGTGTAAAACACCCTGAAAAAGCTTCTCAAAGTCTCCTAGTCCTTATTTATTTGCTTAACCTCTGCTTCTCTTTTTTCCTAATAGTGAGAGTTGATAATATACATAACTTAATTTAGGATGCACTACTACTTAATTAGCATTCCCCTTTAGTGCTTTCATGTCAGACATGGCATGATACGTCGACACCAATAATAATTTGAGAAAGTTACATAATTCAGTGTAATCATATGTGTAGGTGTCGGATATCGACGAGTGACCGACACCAGAACACGTTTAACCCTCAAAGTGTCTCTGCTTCATTGTTTATGCCATTGGAATTAAATTCCTTTCTAAGAATGTCCAGTGTCGGGGTCTGTGTTTGTGCTTCATACGTTATAAAACCTATTTCAAAGTTCAAACCATTATTGTTTTTCAGTGCAATCCCATATATACTTCAACATAGGATATTAACTTTATGCTTACTAATACCTGTTTTTATCAGTCTATTACTTTGCTTTTTCTGGACCAAACTCTGCATTTATGTTTTCAGTAAGCCCCCGAGCATAAATAATGTGGACCAATGCAACTCATCCTCACTAAGATGAATATATACAAATTGGCAAGCATAACCTCAAAACAAAATAAAGGACTACTATAGGTTATTAAGCAAATGTGAAATGGTTGAGGTTGATTGGACTTCGCGAGTTCATTTCATACACAAACTGACATACAGAAAAAGACAATCTTGAGCTTTGTAGTCATCTACTCATTTTTAGTTGCGCAATTTCTAGGATGTGGAAGTGTCACATGTAGTCTACGGTGGACCAATATTTGAAATTGATGGCTACTAACTTTGCCACTTTTTCTTATTTTTTTGTCGAACCAATTCAACAATAACAAGAGAAAGCAGATATAAGAGGAGTTTTGAGGTACTAATTATCTTTTGTCGAACCAATACTGATTGGGCCATCGTCTCAGTTTGTGTATGGGTGATACCTGAGTTTCTACTTACGGGGAATAACATCAATGGTTAGTATGTAATTTCAAACGATTAAGCACATTCTTAACTATATGAGACACTTCCTCACCCTATAAAACCACCCTTTAGTTGTTATAATTTTGTAAACCTGGGTTTACTATACTTGTTCAAAAAGATCTGTTCTTGACTTCTACATATTTCGGTATTTTCTTCACTGATTAATCAAGTTTTACCACATGTACCATGTCCATTATCATCCAATCTTATGTTAAGATACTTTCCAATAAAAGTAGTGCTAGCAACACAATCTCTTTTCAACTTGATCAATAAAATTCGTCTAGAACACTCTAAATCGCGTGGAATTTATAAGAATTTCATCCAATTATAAATAGAGCGTTGAAAAAGAGAGTGTTAGATAGTATGTTTACGGCCAATAGTAATACAATTAGACAGGGTTTCATATACAGATTCCCTTTAACTAAAAAAATATTACTTAGCATATTTATTAGATGTAAAAGACTAATGTAAACTAAGAACAATACACAACTTGATTTTAGACCGAACATCAAAGAAAATAACCTACAATAACCCATAAAATGAGACACAAATGGTTCATTTATAGATAGATAGATAGATAGATAGATATTCACCATATAATTTATAATTAAGTGTTATACAACTAAAAGTGGATTAAACAATGCTACAGGTGAAGAGAAGTATCAACACCAGAGTCATAGACGTTGTTCCATGATGCCTGCAGGGGTTTTGACTGTGAGCAGAAGTTCTTGAAGAGTACTAGGGTCTCAACAGTATCACTACTACTCGTGCTAGTGCTAGTGCTAGTGTTGTTGTTATCATCCTGCATGCCTTGTGATGTTGGCCATAGTGAAAGAGAAACATGAGGTGGTGATGGTGATCCGGATGAATTGATGTTGATCAATTCAGGGTGGAAAAACAGCCTTGTAATTGGTTCGTGACTTATGCCGCGACTCGAATTCAAATGTTTAGTTTCATGATTGCCAAGCATTTTTAATAGCTCTCTCTTCTCCCTCATTTCTTTCACTCTTTGCAACTGTCTAAACCTCTCTTGTAGCAAAATAATGGAAGAGTTAACCACAACAGGATCATGGATTTTCCTATTCATTATAAGACTATGTAGAATTAATGATCTCAACTCAAATGTGCATGCCATGAATGAATTGCTTTACGTATGTATTTATAGAGTGATAACATGGTATGGTTAACATTTTGTAATACTGCCATATAGATAAATTATTTATTATTTTTATTCTCTCTATGGAATTTTTAATGATTAAAAAAAGGAATGAGAATCGGCAGATAAGGTGAAAAGTCCAAAAGGAAGAAGTTGATTGGGCAAATCTAACAGATTATATTTAGTACTTTGTGGGGTATTGATTGATTGCATAAGCATATATGTCCTGTTTTTTTATTTCGGTACAAAAAGGCAAAAGCATTGGTAAAGCAGAAAGAGGCTCCCACAATAATCCAAGGGAATGTCGGAACTTAGCACATGGAAGGGTGTGTTTGGAGGAATATTGAGTCATGTAATGCCCTGCAAAAATGTCCAAAACCACTATTCTTTCACCTTTGGGGTTGGTGGAGTTTTTCTAGTAGGCATTGTTTGGACAGGTATGTTATCTCAAAGACTATAATTTCACAACTTTCACAATTACAATTACTCCCTTAGGTTTCATTTTGAATATAAGAGAATATTGTTTTTCAGATTCATTAAATAAATGATGTTTTTGATTTATATTATAGATTAGATATATCAATTATTTAATAAATCTAAAAAAAGAATTTCGTCTTATATTTAAGACTAAAAGAGTACTTGTTAAGTGGTTAGTTATCATAATTCAAAAAGTTGTTAGTAATTATGTTTAATAGGTATACTAGGTGTTAAAATTCATTAACCACCAACATAACTTCATCCACCCTAAATTTAGACGATTAATAACCACAATTTAGGTGTTCTTATATTTATGTAGTTAAAGATATGATAGTTATGGTTTAATCACGTCTAAATCACGTCTTAAATGTTGTTTAAATTTGGTTATACAAAGAGGTGAATGATAACATATGTTATAAAGACACGTGTTAAAAAATTTAATACAGTCATATTGCCTTACAAGTCGTACATTTAATCTTTTAATGTAAAAAGTGTTCATATCAATGTAAAATTACTTCTTTTAAAATTCTTAACATGTGTCATAAGAACACAAGTTAACACAACTCGTATAAAAGTTATTTATCTTGTTTGGTACTCCCTCTGTCCCGTTTTAAATGACCCAATTTTAAAATATGTACTATTCATATAGCATGATTTGACTCTATTTTTCTACTAATATATAAAGACAAAATATAGCATTTAAGATGTTGGATTCGTCTCGATGAATATTTTTTAAATATCAAATTTTCATAATTTTTTCCTAATAGATTATTAAAGATATTTAAGTTTACAATTGTGCATTGACATACATGACAGAGGCTACTAGATCATATAATAAGGGACGTAGGGAGTATCATATAATCATATACGAGTACATAATTTATATTTTCCTTTCCTTTTATATTTTATTTATTTATTTCTAATATTCTTTTTAACTTTTTCCTTTTGTTGGGACTTGGGGAGAAGAGGAAATTGGGGGCAGTGTAAATAAAAAGCAAAAGAAACAAGGGTTATTAGAATTTAGAAGGATGGAGGAATAACCTTGGCAAGTGAAAATCCTTTGATCCAACAACTATATAGGACAAAGACAAACATACCAACATTCTTTCCTCTCTCTATCTTACTATCTATGCATGTTCTTTGTCCTAAGTGTTTGGATGTGAATGGCATGCAAAAATGAAAGCTGCAGATACCACTAATGCAATTAGATTGGATGTTATGTACTTTCTTTTATGCAGCATACCTTTATTTTTGCTATTATTTTGTCTACTATGTGTTTCAAATTTGAAACACGTGTTGACTGATTGAGATTTTTATTAGACTCAAACATAGGCCAGGCGTGCACTAAAAATTATACTGTAGTAGTATTATGTTTTCATTGGACATTAAGTTAGTTTTTTTGAGGGAATTGGACATTAAGTTAGTTAAAAACATGTTTTGCACGAATGGATGTATATGTATGTACACATTGAGTTATCTAGAACAGTCCCTAGTACTTCGCTATGCCCAATAAAGAAAAAGGTACTTGGCTACTTTTTCAAAAGAGATTTTTTTAGAAATTCAAAAGAGGTTGGTAATTTAAATTTTATTTTTGTTATAAAATAGCATTTTTAATTTTTAACAAAAAAAAATCTATATAGGTCACATGTGTTATATATCATTCATTTAACTTATTTACAGTTGATATGAGATTAATCATTCACACGCTTGAACTCCATACAAAAACCTACTTAATTGACGATGACAATTTTGCCAGCATCAAATGACTAGTTATTTACAGTTTTCACAGCTCGTGATGCACTTCTAAACGCATTAGTGGGGGTAGTTTTGAATATATGATTGGAAAGTGTCCCTTTGTGTGTTTTTCTTTCCAAATCATATTGATCATAGAAAAGTGGTGCCATGGTTTGCAGCTGTTTTTCTCATTGATACATCAACTTTGAAATTTTTTTGCCAAAGGAACTTACATACATGCATGCACATGTATATTCATACACACTACAGAGTGGATGCATAAATTTAATAAGCATATGTATACATAAAACCTTATTTAGTTTATCTCCAAGTAAAGCAATTAGGAGTATTAAAATGACACACCACAACAATATGCATCAATGAGACTTGGTTTCTTGGAACACCATTATTCATGAGTATATGCCTCGCTTTGGTGATGTTGGAGCAACTCATAAATTAATGTGGTGCCTGATAGGGTCACTATAATTGGAGAGGACAGGGTTATTGATGAACCTTATAGAAGGAGGATGAATTATTCAAATATTCAGAAAGTCTTAGATGTAGCCCAACTGAAGTTGATAGTGAACTTTATGAATTTTTTCTGGAGATATTTCACAACCAAAATCCTTTGAGATATTTGAAATGTTGGATAATATACTTGGCAGGATATGAGCCATTAATAACTTCAACCATACAAATTTCAATGAATAATAGAAGTAAACTACATTAGGTACTCGCAACGACAAGCTGGGAATTTCTTTTGTTACTTATAAGCATTGCTCCTGGAACTTCGACGTGGATTTTCAATAATTTGAGAGTTTGTGAGGATTGTCTTTTAAGCATTAAAGTTGAAAGACAAATGATAACTGTACAAACTAAATTAGCTCTTGCCTTATTGAGTATCTGTCCCTAGTAATGGAAAATCATAATTAGGTTCTCTATCTGCACATGTTAAATTAAAAAGTTATGCATTTGAACATTAGTGCTTAGTAGTTTTCTACTTAGCAGTCCATTTTCTATACTGCTTCTCGTGAAGTTGTTGTGTTTGTCTAATTCTGGTACTTCATTTTTGGTGTACGATAGCATCGCGTAGTAGGAAAACTTGGGACCTATCAGCCTATCATACATCTTCAAAAGTTTCTTAGCAATTTTGCTCCTTTTGGATTGTCATTGTTGAAGTTCTCATGATCGGAATGGCATATGGTGTGTATGGTATGATTCATAAGCAGGGTTACCTATATTTGTGAAGAGTAGTATAGTACTAATAAATACTTGCTGGGTAGGTCCTTGTCCATCGTCACTAATAAGATTCTTATTATGGTAGTCAATTTTCTTTGTTCACTGTTTCATCTTTTCATATGGCTTCTTTCCTAATTTGAAGTGTTTCAAGAAACCTTTCAAGTTACAGGGTCATCAATATTCCAAATTTGATTGCTCTTTACTTGGTTCTATATGTACGTGAGGTCTACATTTGAACTCAATTGATTCGATAAGTTCTGTATTGATTGGTTCTGCCAACATTAGGCTTTTGGTGAACCAAATATACAAGTCTCTTAAGTTGAATGAGTGTGGATGTGCAACGGAGTGAAAATGTGATCAAAAGTTTCATCACACCTTCATCGGCGTAATATTAGAGTATGTTTAATTTGCTAAAAAACATAGAATTGGACATAACCTTTTTATACCCCGTTTGATTTAGAAACTGTCATGAAACCAAAAAAGATGTAGCAAAAGACTGCACAAAAACATGAACTCTTGTCCCTTCAATTCAAAAGACTGTCTCTCTCGTGTCTATCCTATACAATTTGTCTTATCCTAGACTATAATGTATCACTGATTAGTGTTTTGTGAATCAAACCATCCTTAATGATCATGTACTAATATTTTCCATTCAAGAAAAAGTCTAGTCTTAGTGAAGTAGCAAGCAACACAGAATTGAGGCAAAAAAACAAAAACTCAGAGTTTCATATCATGCATCTTCTCACACATTTATTCGAAAGAGTAAACAACCGTCATTTAACATAAACACATTGGTACAGGAAACAAATGGTCCAGAACTCAGATTATTGCTACAAATATTCAAAGAAGAAAAGGGGGGCAATATAAAAAACTCAAAAGCAGCCAATATTTATACTTAGTTTGTTTTTAGGGTGGCCCATTCAACTGTAAGGCTGAGATTCTTGAAGCAATACCCATTGAGTTTGTTAATATTCCCCTGAGCATCTTCTCTGCTAACAAATGACAAAGCCAAAACCCCTACTCAAGCCAGTCTTGTGATCAATAGCATCATTAGCACCCGTCACAACACCAAACGATCATGGTGTATAAAACAACCATTCATTAATTAAATTAGATTGCTCAATTAATGAATTGTAAAGATTTGATAGAACAAACTAATTGATAATGTATTTCTATACATAAATTAAAATTACACAACTTTTGCACATAAGACCAAATTTATACAAAGATTATGACCTTTCAACATTGTACTGTCATCACTCAATCTAATCCAAAAACTGACTTGTACACCGCAGAGAGAAAGGCAATGGGATGAAACCCACTTGGGTTGGCATAGTGGTATTGGCTTGGGACTTGGGAGTGTGCTCCTCCTCGAGGTCTCAGGTTCGATTCTCTCCAGTGTCAATTTAAGTGGGCTAATTTAGCTTCTTCAAAAAAAAAAAAAGAGGCAATGGGATGAAGAAAAAATGAAATGAAAACAAACATATTTCCTCACCACTCAATAAATTACTACCTCCTCACCACATGCCAAGCAACATTGATCTTACATGACAATCTCTGGCTTCAGAATATTCGACTTAATCTCCTTGTGGGGCAAAACCACACCACCATTGCTGTAAATCTCATCACATACATGGACATCTTCTCCAAGGATAGTCATATTCTCCACTCGAGCCCATTGCCCAACAGAGGAATGCCACCCAATAATACTGTGGGATATGCAAGCATGTTTCTTAATCCGGACTCCTCGCATTACTGTGCAGCGTGAGAGCCTCACACCAGGCTCAACAATGCAGTCAGGACCTATAGCGACATCAGGTCCAAAGAGACATCCCTCACCGATTTTTGCTGTTTCATCCACAATGACATTCCCCACAATGTTAGAGCCACTGGCCAACTTAGAAGAAGACCTGTTCCTCAGTGAGTCCAGGTAAAGCCTCAAGCCAGTGATATAGTCCCTAGGTTGTCCAATGTCCATCCAAAATCCTGGCAGGAGCATTGCATATAGCTTTTTCTCCGCAGCGATCTTGAGAAAAATTTCTTTTTCAATAGAAGTGGGCCTCAGTTCAATCCGATCCAAAACAGAGGGGTTCAATAGGTAAATTCCAGCATTGATTTTGTTACCAACAAACAATTTAGGTTTTTCAACAAATTTCTCAACCTGCCCTGTTGTTTCCTCCATCACAACCACACCATATTTTGATGGCTCATCAACCTGCACAAGTAGATGAAAAATTATATAATTTGGAGTATATTATATATATAATATATAGTCTCGCATATTTGCAAATATTTTCTTTAACTTCCTTACCTTTGTTACCATTATGGAAGCCTCCCCTCCATGGGATTTGTGGAATTCAATCATTTGTTTAAGTGGGTACTCACAGATAACATCACTGTTGAGAACAAAAAATGGCTCTCCGGAATCATCTATCAGCTTGTCCCTAGCTAGCGCCAGAGGGCCTGCAGTTCCTAATGGTTCAGTTTCTTGCGAACAACTAATCTTAATGCCAAGCTTTGCTTCAAACTTCTTCAAGAAATTCAACATAACCTGAATTAGGAATTATTACAGAAGTCAAAATGAAGAAACTTTGCTGCAAATTCTTTTTGAAGCATTGACTAAAACAATGTTTTAAGAGCTGTATTAGAGATATATGTTAGTCATATAGTTACTAGTTAGTTAGTGCCTATAAATAGGCTTAAGGTGTCACATTGTAACCAACTTTCTCAATTGTAATAATATTCATATACTTTCATAGCTTTTCTCACATTCCTTCCATGGATGTCATGTTCCCTAACAAGCTGGTTATCCTATAATCACTTGGTTGAAAATCTATTCTTCAACCTTAGTGTCCTAGGTTCGATACTCTGGCACACCGAAAATAATGTTTAAGAAGAGGTGTGATCCTCCATACCTCTGGTTGGTAATTGATGGCCAGTGCCACTTCAGTAACTCCGGTGGCCTTAAGAGCCTCTATCTGAAACACAAACGAAATTAAAATATGTAAAAGGCAAATCAGTAAGATAGTATATTTTGTCATATAAAGGGAAATAAAAATAAAATATGCACGTAAAAGTAAAAAATATGGTTTTCCAAATGTCCAAATCTGATTGGTTATTTTATTTTAAAAAGAAAATACGCATCCCTGTTATATATGAAGAAAGAAAGGCGTCATATGTTGCATTAAGAAAGCATTCAACAACAAAGCATATCCCTGATATATTCTATAACATATAAGATTTAATACATGTAGGAAAAAAAATAGTTTTAAATAGCTTTACCTGATGCAGAATCATGGGTTTGTTAGCAAAATCAACAAGAGGTTTAGGGAAGTTGAGAGTCAATGGCCTCAACCTAGTTCCAAACCCCCCAACTAGAATCAAAGCCTTCATTGTGATAAGCCTTTTGATTTCTTGTGAGATTATAAAATTAGAATCAGATCAAGATAAGCCAAGAGGATGTAATCTGATATATGAGCAGATACATTCCACCAAATCCTATATATAACAATGCCAGTAAAGCTTCTTCAAAAAAATAAAAAAAATAATGCTAGTAAAGAAAAAAGGACTTGCACAGAAACCTTAACCAAACAACTGGCAAGTAAGTTGATCATGAACAGACGAGTGTACTATTGAACGTGACACAAATCAATTTATGTGTCGCCTCATGAATACCAAATTTTAGCTAGATATGAAAAACAAAGACAAAATCCAGCTAGTAGGCCACAAGTTTTCAATGAGAATGACAAAAGAGGATCGAATTATGATGCAGGTTTCTCCATCAATGGTGTATTTGTCAATTAAGGGGCATGGTGAGGTAAACATATGGTGTTCTACACGCAATTAAGGTATGCATTTGTTCCTCTTTTGAAAATCCTCTACATAAAACATATTGCGTTGAGTCACTTTGAATAAACTTCTCCACAAACACTTATGGAAAAAGAAATAGTAAGAGAATCTTGTAATAATACAGTTATTTAACCAATAACTTCTCACCAAAGTTGAAATTAACTTCTATACCTTTTTTCACAAGATTTCTCATTTACCTTATCCGTAAATACCTATAAATATCCAACGATTTTTTCACCGGTGAAGAACCACAAATTTTTTCAATTGTTTGCATGTTTGATTCCTATAAAGTATAATTGATTTTGCCTCCAAATTTAATTCCACATTTCCATTTGAAGCTAAAAATCGTAGCTTCCAATTCTAGAATTGATCTTTACACTCAAATTTATTGTCAACTCAATTTTACATGAATGTATCCAAACATAAATCACATTAACTCCAACTCATTTTTAGCCAGAATCAATTTTACGGAATCAATTCATTCAAAATCAATTTTTCTCACTGTAGAACCAAACATACAATGTGAAGATAATCCAAATTGGGCCTCTATGGTATGTTAGGATTAACGGTGGGTTTGCCGTAATCATGATGAGTCATTGTGGTTTTGCAAAAGCTACACTCTACAACTTTTGAATTGGGATGTTGCGGTAGAAAGGGACGGTGAGTTTTGCAAAATCAAGGTGTGCCACTTTAGTTTTGGCAAAACCTACACTTTAAAATAGTGTCTCGTGATTTGATCAAACTCATATGACTCCAAACATGCACTTTTTATTTTCCAAAAGAGCAAATATTATGCAAATTAAAGAAGCTTTTGGAGTAGACCCTATAGAGAAGTCTAATTATTCTCTGTACATGTGTATCAGCTTTGTTCAAAATTTTCAGTAGAAATATCCAAATCCATGAACACTGAAACATCATTGATTACAATACAGAAAACAAAATTTAGCGGGAAACACACTAAACCAAATCAAAACAGCGATAATCAGGATCATATAAACTGATAAAATTGATTACGTACCTTGTCAACACGAGGAGTCGAATCTAGAAGAAGATAATAAATAGGATTACGAAGAAAATTAGTGCCGCAATTTCGCTTTGTCTATCTTTGTGTTGGGTGAAGATGCTCTCCATTTTAAGTTCTCTCAATTTCTTCCATTACCAAAGTTTTGATGTATAAATGTGTAATTAATGTGTTTAATATGTATACACACACATCACACGCGCGCGCGCCAACCATATTACCAACTACCTTCTTTTACTTAGAGGAACTACCTATTTTTACCCCCACCCCCCTACCCAAAAAAAAATAAAAATTGTTTAAGAGTGGCTACAAAAAGGATATTAATAATAATTAATTAAATATTTATCAATTTTTATTCAAAAAAAATTAAAAAATTTTCAATTTCTTAATGTGTAAAACACTAGTGTAGTATTAACGTTGCTATATGTTTACCCCTATAATATTAGCGTTTATGGTTTACCCGTAAAAAAAAATTGTTTAGATATCAACCACATGTAATTTGAAGATTCTTTGGTTTTAGACCTTCATAGCATCAAATTTGAAAATTTAAGGTATTTTTGCCCCTTGTAATTTGAGCGAATTTCAGTTTACCCCTGTTATATCATAGATTTTGTATAGTTAAAATTCATGAAGATCCAAAACTAAAAAATCTTCAAATTATAGTGTTGAAATCTAAACAATTTTTTTTTACATGAGTATAACAAGAAACCGCTAATATTACAGGAGGTAAACATATATTAACCCTTTAATTTTTATTCAAAAGTCTATTAAAATGTTTGCATCGTGTTCATTGTAGATTCTCTGTGTTTATATTTGTGGGAACGAATTTCGCGCATATATTTATCTACGACAAATATTTCTCTTATATTTATTATAATATTTTTTTATGATAAAATAAATGGTTAAATATGTTTGAGTTCTATAGAAATCTATCAACTTTTAATTTTAGCCTCTCTAAAATATTCCTTAAAACTTTGATTCCTCTAAATTTTTTGTTATCAATTTTGGTCATTATATTTTGTAATACAAGTTCGCATCGAACATTGTAGATGACTTGTCAATGCTATGATATTCAAATATTATAAACTTAAGAATTCAAAAAAACTATTGAATCTTTATTTTGAAGATATAGATAAATTAATAAAGATTAAACAGTTAAACTATTAAACTAATGATATTTTAAGGTCTTGTCAATGAAGTGTCATAAAAATAATCACTTGAAATATAAAATTTGATAATTCAAGTATTGTTATATTTTTTTTACCGTATTGTTATTGTTTATAATAGATAAATAATAAATAACCATTGAATTTCACAAACATAAGCGAATGAGTCAAAGTTCGAACCCCGGTACAATTTCAATATTTTTGTCATGAGTTTGGATTTGTGGAATATTTATTTTTATTTGAAATAATTAATATACAACATTTGTTAATTTAATTGAAATTATATGAACCTTTTGATGAAACTAACTAACCTACACAATCATCATAACATAGGGAAAATGAGCGACCGCTCTAATTGACCATTAGGGTTTACTTCACACACACGGCAATTACGGTAACTCTACACACTGAAATATATATATACTAAACAACACTCTTGATTCTTCTAGTAGTAGCATTAGTGAAGAGGCATTAGGGTTTCAAGCTCAAAACTTCGTTTTCAAGTGAAGGATTACAAACTTCCTTTTCTCCTCTTCTCTTCACCTTCACTTTTATGCAACAAATTTTAATTTCACTAATTAGATATTGTTTTGTTGTTAATCTGATTGATTAACATTCTTACTTTGATTGATTTTACATGATGTTCTTATTGCTTAAACGATTATCATTCGTGAACACCATGTTCTTAACTCTAGTTCTTGAAATTTTACTTTCACTTTTACCATCAATACGGTTTTAGTGTATTTTTAGATCTATGTAACACAAATACATTGAAGACGTGTTTGGTGTTTGACACGTGACACCAATATATGTAATTGCATTAGAATTATTACTTGTGTAGACATGTAATTTCAATGCTGTGTTTGAACTTGCGCCAGTACTTCATAGGTTTGAATGAATGGTCATTTTGGTGAAATCCCAATAACATTGCAATTTTGTTAAAGTTATTTCCAAAATCACAGGAGCTTACCCGATTCCATAAACTCAGCATCAATATGCATTGGTTGATTACCTAATAAGTCTATTTTGACGAGAACTTAAGGTTGTATAGTTATTTTATTTTTTTCTTTCATATTATAGGTGATGTGACTTCTTAACAACATCAAGTGGAATTCACCGGTATCCTTGAAGGATGGTTTTGTATTCATTGGTGGACTGGTTTTTGGGAAATTGAAACATTGTACTAGTTGTCTCAATTGTAAAATTACTAATTAGTGGGTAAAAATTACAGTGATCAGAGATGACTCGAACGCTGTCTTAAATGTTTAAAGTTTCACGCATAGGTTCTAATTTTTCTATCATCCTAAGTGGTGAAAAGATTATCATCGTCTCAAATCACTTTAAAGTATTTGTTAAAGTGTTTACATCCTAGTTAAATTAGCATAAATAAGGTTATAACTGGATACCTAATGAGGAATCGAATAAATATAAAAGAATGAGTTTAATAAGTAACTAGACCCTCTAAATATACCAACATTTGATTTTAGTCCCTTTAAAATATTCTTTAGGTTATTGATCCCTCTAAAAATTTTCATCTATGAAATTAGTCTTTGCTATAGTGTAATACTCAATGTAGATCAGAGACTAATTTCAAAAATGAAAAATTTTAGAGGGACCAAAAACCTAAGTAATATTTTAGGGGGATTAAAATCAAATGTTATATTTAAGGGGACCATTTAGTTATTTAACCTCGAAAGAATTAGTTATCATTGTTGTTTGGAAACTTTATGATGGAATGAATGAAAATTTTGCTTTCATTGTTTAAAAAGTGAACAGAATTGCAACAAGATCAATAAACAAAGCAAATGTATTAGATGGAATAGATTTCATTCCATTTAATCTTGTTTTCTAACAGCCAAACAATTACAAGCCGTGTGTGCTATCTAACTCTTTCCAATTATAGTGTAATGATCAACATTAGTTCAGAATCTTCAGCAATTACATAATAGATGTTCTAATTCATGTATTACTTAGTTTTGTCATGGTTTCAAAATAAATATTTTAAATGACATAAATTAAAGAAATAAAAATTGATAATTTAGGAAATTGTGTGTTGTTTTGTTACAAAGCACTACCACGAATTAGGATAGCGACCATGACACTGACTCATAGACATTGGTAGTGAGAAAATGAAAGTGGTTGGAATTAAATTTTTACCACAAATGTTAGTATCCTACGTTTGACAGACACCAATGCTATGTTTCTAACTTTTATATCTATCACAATGAAGAGGTACACTGTTTTGACCTAACTTTTTCTTAGTTACCATGGTATCAACCTAAGTTACAATCTAAGAACCTAGTATGTTTTTTTTCTTTTCTTTTTCGCGGTCTTGTTTCACTTCTATTCAGGTTCTTGTTTTTTCTTTTTGTTTCTCTATTATTTGTTTCTCAGTCCAAATTAACCCCTCATTCTTGTTTAATTCCTATTTACATAATTCCATGTCTATATAAAAGCATGAAGTCTTGTTGGTTCGCTTTAATGACATGATCTACTTAGTTAGGGCATTCCATTTTGAGATAGTTGTCACATAAAAATATTTGTGGGGTTGTGTCGATGGCAACACTTCATTCTCTGATAAAGACAAAGATAATGTTGTCCATGTCAAATGGGAAGTCAAAGATGCTCAAGTCATATCATGGTTCCAAGGTTATATTGATCCTAACTTCAAAAAAGTCTACAATCACAACATCGTTGCTTGAAGATTTCAGTTTGAACACGAGTTTTTTCAAAAGAGTTTTTAATTCTTTACAAATTGAAAAGAGGTTAAGCAGATTTCAATTTCTATTTTTCACTAGTAAAAGATCCCGCGTATGCAAGAGCTTTAAGTGCACCAGGTTGCCCTTTTTACTAGTAAAAGATCCGTGCATTTTAATCCACGGGTTCATTTGTAGTTGATATCTAAGATAGATAGTATTAAATGAAGAAAAAATCATTAGAATTTTTAAAATATCAACAATGATGTAGTATTATTATAAAATATTTTTTTTGACAAGATTATTATAAAATATTTGTTTGTTTTACATGCGTAAATCTGTTAAATATTTGCATTGCATCTATTATGGATTTTATGTGTTTATATCTGCAAAAATAATTTTTTATGTCCTGATGTGTAGCTGATGTATAAAGCCAATATGATAAAATTTTAAAAGCTATTTTTAAAAATATCAACATTTTTGGCTTTCATTAAAAATATCAACATTATTATAGTATTTTTATATATTTTATATTTAATATGTAAAAATCCTTTAAAATATTTGCATTTAATTTTTTTTATTTCCAAAAAAAAAAAGAATGTGCTTTATATTTTTTAAGAAACCAAAATTATGTCTCACAGTAAAAATCTGTTAAATCCGTTAAAAAATTTTTTTATGTCTCGATGTGTAATTGATAAATAAAATTGATATGAAATTTTTTTCAAAACTCATGAGTTTAACGGATTTTATTTTGGTAACAAATTAGTAGTGGTACATTTTTTTTTTGAGGTGGTTGAGATTCGAACTTCATACCTTTCATATATTATATATTGTCATTATCAACTGAACTAAGCTCATAGGAACGGTGGTACATTTTTATTGACAAGGAGTATTAACACTAGATTACAACGTGCTCTTTAAAAAAGACTAAATATTCATTAAAAAAAATTAGCAAACAACTTTAACTTTATTTATTTATAAAGTTATTACTTTTAACTTTGTTTCATACGTAGTTATTTTACCATAAAAAGTCCGGCCAAACGACCCTAAGTGTCTCCCTCAAAACAACAATAAAAAGACTATTAAGTGTCGGTTTAAGTTTTTTTTTTTTTTTTTACAGAGTTCTCATTTTCTTTTAATTTTATATTTTTTTTATAGACCTCTCTTTTTCTTTTAATTTTATATTTTATAAAACAACCAAGCTTTATTGTATTAAATGGGTTCAACTAATGATGAATCAAACAATGCCATAAAATTTTATATTTTCTATTGAAACTTTTAGTTTTTTTCCTTCTCATTTTTTAAAATTAAGTAATTGAATTTAATTCTAATTTTAAATTTGAATCAAATTTAATATAATCCATAAATTTGAATCAAGAAAAATCAGAGACTTTTTGGTGGTTTATTTTATTTCATATTTAATTTTAATAAATGCTACATTTTATTAATTTAATTGAACTTTTTTTTAAGGAATTAATTTAATTGAACTTAATTAAACCTATGGATTGTAACCAAAAAAAAAACCAATGGATGGAAAATGAGAGAGCACTGCAAATCCCCCTGAAAACATTCATTCATATAACCAAAGTCCACTGCTCTTTTTCTCTTCACAACTCATAACGGGTAAAAATCACGTTTCCTAAAAAAATAAAATAAAAAAATCACGTTTCCTATAGTGTATTTTTTTTTCCATAATTACAATAAAAAAAATCAGATCTTGTTCCAAAATTGCATTTAAGAAAATCGGATTTTTTTTTCTTTCCAAAATTGGCCATCCACAATAAAAGTGAGTAAATATTTTTCTAAACTCAAAATCAAAACAAATCCACGCCTTTTCTTTTTACCCACAATTAGGATTAGTACTACCCTTTCTTTCCAATTAAAATTAGGATAAGTACTACCATTTATTTCCAATTAAAAAAAATTCTAAAAAAAAATCTTTCCAATTAAAAATTAGGATAAGTACTACCATTTCTTTCCAATTAAAATATTTTTTTCTTTCCAATTAAAAATTTGGATAAGTACTACCATTTCTTTCCAATTAAAAAAATAAAATATATTTTTTTTTACACAAAAAAATACTGAACATGTAGTATAAATACACCACAGCACAACACAGTCCTGACATTGCAAAAAAGTAGGGCTTCAAAATTAGGGTTCCAAGCTCTCTTAACTTTAGAGAAGCTTTCTCTTTAGCAGAGTCATGTTCAAACTTTTCCCAATAAAAACACTACACTGATTCACCATTGTGTTCCTGGTTCCAAACTTTGAGTTTTCACACCACATCACCACCATAACCACCTATCTCACCTTATCCTCCATGCTCGATTCCTCAAGCCACCATGGATAGGATAGGTAATGCAAATCCTTTATTTATTATTATGATTATTATTTGACAATTTATTTATTTATTTATTTTTGTCAGATTCGTTGAGGGATCATCGTCAGATCTCGTGAATGTTTTGGTCTTCGAGTTGGGGGAGCTGTTTTTAGTGAAGGGTCTGGTAGTAGTGTGAGGTATATATATGAAACTTCCCATGTGTAATGTTTTTAGTGGATCCTTCAAAAAAGAAAAATATGTTAAAAAGAAAAATATGTCATGAGACAGTGTAAAATAATAGGGTTTTCAAAGATTTAGGGTTTGAAGCTTTCTTCATTTGAGAGAAGCTTCCTCTTCAGTATAGTTGTGCTCGTGGTTAAACTTTTGACCTTTAAGGATTAAGGTATCATTTTTTTTCTCTTCCCTTTGATTTTATGCAACAAATTTTGATTTTAGTGTTCTATATTTTGAGGTTAATTGCATCAATGTTTCTAGTCTAGAATTAAAGGTAACACAAATCACATATGAGTGTTACCCAACAATATATTGCAAATAATTTTTAAAAGAATTATTTCTGCTTAATTTATATTTATATTATAGAAGTCAACATCTTAAGACATCTTTTATGGTTGATTCAGTGATAATGTCTCAGATCAACAACCATCACTTCCACCATTTGAAGCTTCAAATGACTAAATAGATTGCATTGATAGTAAATATGATAACAATCACAATAGTATTGTTGTCAATTTTGAAACTCGCAAGTTTCAGTCGCTGTCAATTTTGAAACTCGCAAGTTTCAGTCGCAAACATTTTTTCCTTAATAAGAGTTATCAATATCAAAGATGTCATTGATTCGATTAGTGACAATTTTAATGATTTAACAGGTGAAAATGTTATTGATTTGATCGGTAATGATGATTATATGCTAATTAACGATGATAAGAATGAAGATATTGTTGTAGTTGTTGAAAGAACTAGTAACAAATCATTATTATCATTGATTTGCATATAATCATCGCTAGATCAATGACATTGTCACTGGTTAGATCAATAAAATTGTCATTGATCAGATCAATGTCATTATTGGTATTGATACCTCTTATTGTGAGAATAATGGTTACGATTGATGCTTGCTGAGTTTCAAAATTGACAACAACATTATTTTAACATTCATCATATTTACTATCCTTACAACTTATTTGGTCATTTGGAGCTTTTAATAGTGGAAGTGACGGTTGATGCTCTGAGACATACATTATCACTATGTCAACCATAAAAGATGTGTTAAACATTGGATTCTATATAAATATAAGGTTAAACAAGAATTTCTTTTTAAAAAAATTATTTGCATTATATACTAATTAAAAATAACATTTTATACTTTGTTGGATAATACATGGATCACCCCATCACCCGGGCTATATACCACTTGTTGGTGGTAAAGAGGGATAAACAATAAAAACATTTAAGAAACTTTGACAATTCATCTTCACCAAAAATATATTCTTTTTTTCATCTTTTTCACCTAAAATATATTCTTTTTTAATTGGTGACTAATTTGTTATTGTGTAATACTTAAAGATTTGAAGAATAACATGGAACATGCTTCTTCATTATGCATCATTTTACTCTTTATTTTGGGAAAATCTATTTTGGTAAATTTCTTGAGTCTAAAAATGGTCCTTGATTTTCCTTATGTATGGTATATTCATAGCCCATTATCACACTCAAGTAATTTGTCAACTCACATAATTAACAATAATACTCTTATTCAATGTGTAAATCTAAAAATGTTCTCCATACAATGATTCACTTAGGGGTGAATTGGAAAGAACATGGAATCATTGCTTTGATAATACTTATTTATTTTTTATCTACCTTCTTTTAGCCATAAATGCTATATTATTTTATTTTATTTGTTGGAGTACAAATTAAAATTAGTGCTAAAATATATGAATTTCAAAATGAAATGAAGAGCCTCGATACACAAGAAATAATAGTTAGTACAAGTAAGATATCACCTGATACTTTGAATACTAATATGCTCATGCTTGTTAGAGCTACAAGTATGAACACTAATATTAGACAATATACTAGTATCCTAAAGCGGAGATATTAACATTCATAATATCGGCCAATATCTTACTTTCATGAACAATGTTTTCATGTGTCAAGGTTCTTCCGTTCTTTCTATAATTCATAATTCAGCACATATTTTGCTCCAACAAATAGATTAATATGGTAGTTATCGTTAGAAGCAGGTAATATAAAATCTAAATAAGTATGCTCAAAGTAATGAGTAGAGCAAAAACTAGCCTGTTAGCTTATTCTTTCCAATTCATCACCAAGTCGACCATTCCAAGGGGTAGCACATTTCTAGAAATTGATTGTACTGCATTTTGAATATGATGATTATTATTAACTCTTTGAGTTGATAAATTTATTGAGTCTAATAAATTGTCCATGATTCCTTGTGTACAGTTGAGTCAAAACCCACTTATTAGACACAAGTAATTTGCCAACTCACTAAACTAACAATAATCATTCTATTCAACTTATAATGCAATCAACTTCTAGAATTGTTCTGCCTTTGTACAATGATCCACTTGGGTGTGAATTGGAAAGAATACATAATAATGTTGGTTTCTGCTCCACTCATTGCTTTGATAAAGCTTATTTAAATTTTATCTTACACTCATTTAATTATAACTGCTATATTATTCTATTTCTTTGAGCAAATATTAAATTAGTGTTGAAATATGAATTTCAAAATGAAAGGAAGAACATTGATACACAAAAAATAGTTTGTACAAGTAAGATATTGACTGTTCAAGCTATATACAAGTATGAATACTCATATTGGCGAATATACTAGTCTTAGAAAGTGGAGATATTAACATTCATAATACCGGTTATTAATATCTTACATGCATGAACTATTTTTTCTTGTGTCCCAAGGTTCTTCCATTCTTTTTGTAATTCATATTTCAACACTAGTTTTTGCTCCTACAAATAGAATAATATGGCAGTTATCGTTAAGGGGAGGTAAGATAAAATTTAAATAAATATTATCACAGTAGATCAGAAACTAAACATGTCCGCATAATCTTTCCAATTCATCACCAATCACCAAGTGGATCATTGCACATAGTTAGTGCATTTCTAGAAGCTAATTGTACTGCAGTTCGAACAGGATGATTATTGTTAACCCTGTGAGTTGACAAATTTCTTGACTCTTAACTCTTTACAAATGATCTATGATTCCTTTGTGTTATGATGATCTGCTACATGTTTCTCTAGGTTTTTTTTTTTGTGATAGACTGATAGTTTAATTATGTTGCATTATGGAGTCATTGAATAATGGCCTTACTTGTAAGTAATAAAACCCGGATTCAAGATTATGAATGTAGAACCTAAGGAATACAGAGCACCTACCTTTCAAAATAGTTTTTAAATTTCAAACATATTTGAATGCCTTTGACATTGGTTTTTGAAATGAATATTTCAGTGAATTCTTCTAATTCAACTTTCCTGCCTCACCATAGACTTTAAAAGATTGATGCTACTATGATATGATTCATGGATTTTGAGATGGTTGATCTAGTATGCTAATCTAAGTTCTATAAACAACAATTTTGATGGGGTTTTAATTTGTCTTTGTGACATTTCAGGACAATGTCAAGAGTATGGTTGAAAAGATTCTTGAATATTCCTTGAACAATTACAAGATCTAAACCAGAATCGATAATACAAGCTTTTCAATTATCTTTGGTCAGAATATTTTCTTGACTTTTCTTTAGCTTCATCCTTTCTTTTTTAACTTAATTCAATTTTCTCCACTATCTTTGCTTGGCAACATAGATTGTGTTTCTTTCTTTGTCTTTCATAAAATTGGAACTTGTTTTTTTTTCCTTTGTTTATATGTGGCTGATGGTATTCAAAGGTCAATTGAATAAATCAATTGTTTTTCTGGTCATGCTTTCTTGATTGTTAACAAATTTTGCCTCATTTTGTTCTTCATCTTCTGGAACTTGATTTGAATGATTGCCTCCCCTCGAGGAATCTCACTAAATTATAAAGTGAATCATGATTGGTTTGGTGATGTAGAATAAAGAAGAATATTTAAGGATCATCATGTTTTATAGAGATTATTATTATTGCGTTTTACTTAGAAACTTGAAGAATGACATGTAAATATGCTTCCTCCATCTACACCATTTGACTTTTTATTTTGGGAAGATATATTTTTTCATTAATGTGTATTGGTTTTGTATCAACTGTGACATTTGTCTTTTATATACTTTATCCAACTGACTACAAAATACCTTGACTTGAAGTAAATCTGATAGCCAGCTACCAGTCTTAGCTTAATAATGGTTCTATAATGCATTCATCTTGCTCTCCCCTTATTCCTTATGTAACAAAATTTCCCTCCCATTCATTATAGTTAAATAGTTCCCTTCTTATCTGTGAGATATTTTTACCCCTTTATACCCCCCCTCCCCCGCTTTATTGCAATATGGTTACCATTTCAAAAACCAGTTTAATGTAGGGAACCCTTAGTTTTAACGATTTATCAACTAAAAAAATGCATACTATAAGTTTATTGCCTTTAATACATTTTACTAATAAAGCTATTTCTTGTATTGTTTCGTTGAGCAACCTGTCTCAAATTTGGAAGTTAGTTCAAGTCAAGTTGGATGTTCCATCTAAAACATGGTAATTCATTTTCCTTGTGCATGATGAAGTAGGAGCCTACTCGTCAGACATAAGAAATTTATCAACTCGCATAGTTTACAATAATCGTCCTATTCAATCTACAATACAATCATTTTGGGAACCTTCTGCTTGTGTGCAATGCTCCACTTGACGATGAATTAGAAAGAATACGTAAACATGTTTGTTTCTGCTTAACTTATTGCTTTTCAAATACTTATTTAGATTTTTTCTTACCTACCTTTCATGATAACTGCTATATTATTCTATATGCTAGAGCATAAATTAGTAATGAAATGCGAATTTCAGAAAGAATAGAATAACCTTGATGCACAAGAAAAAAATAGTTTTTTGTGCAAGTAAGATATTGGCCGATATTATGGATTCTAATATCTCACTTCATAGTATCGTGAAGTTGAGATATTAGCATTAGTATGCATTTTTAGCTTATTTAAAAAATATCTTTCAATATGGAAACTTCATAACCTTGGGTTAATCCTTCTCTGTCACCATCACTATATTATTATGCAAATCCATATGTATCAGTTAAACCTAAGATATAAGACGATCTTTTATGCATTGCTAGAATTGGAAACAAATCCCGGCAATGATCAAAGACTCGTTCTCATTGACCATAAACGACAAAAAATGATTCAGAAGAATATTGAAATTCAACACATGGATTCCAATATGATCAATGCCCAACGAACAATGATTCAGAAGAATAATAGATTGTTATGACAACTAACACATTTAACAACATTTTGAGATTGATCCTTGGGAAGGAATAGTTGTCATGGTAATCTACTATTCTTCTGAATTATAGTTCGTTCGACATTGATAATATTGGAATCTTTGTGTTGAATTTCACTATTCTTCTGAATCATCTTATGTCGCTTTTAGTCAATGAGAACTTCTCTTTGATCATTGTCGGGATTTATTTCAAATTCTAGCATTGCATAAAAGATCGTCTTACATCTTAGGTTTAACTGATACATATGAATTTGCATCATAATCTAGTGACGGCGACAAAGATTGACTCACCTGAGGTTCTGAAGTTTTACCATATTGAAATAGATTTTTTTGAATAACCTAAATATGCATACTATGAATGCTAATATGTCAACTTTATGATACTATGAGGTGGATACATTAACATTCATAGTATCAGCCAATATCTTATATGCCCAAACTATTTTTCTTGTGCATCAAAGTTATTCTTTCTAAAATTCATATTTCGTCGTCAATTTCCGCTCCAACAAATAGAATAATGTAGCATTTACCATTAAAGGGATATAAGATAAAATCTACATAACTATTCTCACAACAACGAGTGGAGCAAAAACTAACATGTTTCTATAATCATTCCAATCCAACACCAACTGGATCATTGCACATAGGCGAAACATTTCTAAAAGCTAATTGTACTGCAATTTGAATAGGATCGTTATTGTTAATTGTGAGTTAACAAATTGTGACTAACAAATGGGCTTTTACTCCACCATGCACAAGGGAGTGAAGGATCATGTTTGAGATTGGAGGAATAACTTAACCTGAACCAACTTTCAAATTCATAGAAGGTTGTTAATCAACTTGATTTTGAACTGTTGTTGATCCACATGAATCTGGCTGGTGAGAGCATCTTCATTGGTCGCTTTCAGTCTTCAACCCTAGTCACGGAAGGTAAGTTAGAGAAATCCTGGTTGGAAGAAAGGAACCTTAAAGAAGGTATCTGATATACCTGCTCTAGAGGCTACATGACCATTGAAACATGATTGAGATGATTTGCAGGTAAAATAAAAACTTGACTAGGCAGTGACTCTACATATAATAATGGCTGCATCTGCACTTGTTCTTGAGGCTCAATGAGATTTGTTGGTCTAGATAATAAAGTTTCCAGGGACAAAGTGTTTTCTGTCATGGTTTTATGCCCCTGAGGAAAATAATTGCGGGAGAATGAATCACATACTTGCTTTCTCATGTATGAGTTTCCTCTAGGTTACAAGGCAAAAATGAAGAACCAATGATGTCTTGGTGCACTCAGATTCCTCTCAACGAGGAGCGTCTTTGTTTAGTTTTACTCAGGAGCAATACAACACCATTATGGAGATACTTCAACGGTCAAATTCCAACCTCCAACCCTAGGCCAAATTCAATGAAAACTTGTTCCTTTGTCATCAACTCTCATTCATCCACCACCAATGGTAAGCACCTAACTTTTGGATCCTAGATACTAGTGCGACCGGTCATGTCAGTTTCCATTTCCAATCGTTTATTACTTACCTGCCAATTGCATTTGAAAGACCATTTCATTTTGTTTACAAGATTTCTTGTTATTTTTGTTAAATTAATAGCAAATTTTGTTGGTTTTGTTGAATGGTTATGTCTTAATTGCCAATGTCCATGTGTACGGTTGTGCTTTTGCTCATCTAAGTAGTAGGATTTGGTAGATTAAACCGATAAGCATATTATTGGTGGATTGACAGAATTTTATCACTTTTAGAGGGGTTTTAAGTTTATTATCGTTCAAGGGTTTCAAGTTTCAACATTTAGAGGGTCATTAAGATTCCAAATTGGATGGTTCTTTATTTGAGGGCTTTTGAATTCAACTTTTGGTTTCATTGGTTCTGTATTTGATGTTTACCTTTGAGCTCAAATTTATTGTTTCCTTTTATTGTGTATACATTAAAGGTTGCTTGCAATATCACAATGTTTCCAAAGGCTGTTCATGGGATCCATCGTTTTAGGAATTATCTCTAGTGGTCTCTCCAACAAAGTAGCAAAATTGTCCATGGGATTGTGTGTGGAGTAATTCACTACTACTTGGTATAATATGAATTTTCCAACAGCTGTTTTGAACTTGTAAAGGTTTATAGAATTTCATGAAGGTAAAGGGGCAACGAGAAGAATCCATCATTTCTGAAATTATAAATATCAATTTGTTAACATCTTATATGTTACAATTTGTTCTTGTATAATTGTAAAAAAAATGGTAAAATTATATTATATAGATAGGCACATTATCAAACTATGTCAGTTATTTGAGATGGCTGATATATAATTAATTATTTTTTAAGAGATCAATGGTTTATGGTAGGGATCAGGGAGGAGATCAAATCCATGCCCCATGGTTTACTAAAAAAAATTACAAAATTATTATGCATTGTAAAGGAACATGTGAAAAAGCTGAAATCTGATCATCTTTGGCATGTTGCATAAACAGAAGAAGCTTCACATTAACTTTAATTATGTCATTATGGTCTTTTGAGATGGAAAGATGAATCTAAAAAGAAAAGTATGCATTTCTACACTCAAAAGATAAAGATAAAATAATTAATAAAATTATCCTTCTTCCTCTGCCGTTAACTTATCCTCATCCAAAAAAATACAACTTCTGCCTTTTCTTTTTGTCTCAAAAGATAAAGAGAATTGCTGAGTGCTCCATTGCCTCTTTTTGGATTAAATGATACATAGATAAATGAAATCATAATTACAAATATATAAACCATTGGTTAAAAAAAAAAAAATCAAGACCACTCTACGTATTGTTTTTTTAAAAATTCGAGAATCTAACTTGAGAGATCAATTTAACCATTTACTACTAAAGAAGAAAAAAAAAATCACATATAATTATTGTGGTAAAATGGAAGTAGAATAAAAGAAAGAAAAAAGTTAATGCAAAAGAAGGTTACGTTATTGAGAAAACGCGTTCAGTTGTCATGAGTATACGTCATGCAGGGCCAACCATGTGATTTGTAAGTATTTAATTTCGTAATAAAAAGTATAGTTCTAAGTATTTAAAGAAGTGATGAATACTACACACTACTCTACTCGTTTTTGAAGCTGAGGTCAGTTCCAAGTTCCTTCCTTTGTTTCAATTCAAGGCTACCCCACCAAAACTAAACAGTATTCAACAACTCAACCGAGTGAGGAATCTTCTACTCAAAAACGTGTAATATTATTAAATAAACATTTATCTTTGTCCTATTATATGTAGACTATACGTTATATATATCACCTTATATTAAATCAATGCTTTAAGTGATTTCTAATCCAAATCCAAATCCAAATCATAGTTCATAGGTGAGATTTAGGTGAAGTGAAAGACTCTTTAGTTGAATTGAAGAACAACAACAAACACACAAGCAAGCTACATACAGGTATGTTTTCACCATACACTTCTTAATTTAATCTCAGTTACATGTCTCTGCTAGTTTTGTCCCTTTATTTTTTGAACTTTCCAAAAAAAGAAAGAATCATGTAACATGTGAAACTGGACTTTGTATATCTCTTTTATTTCTTTGATTATTTTTCTCTTCTATGTTTTTTTTTTTTTTTTTTACCTATTCAATATTAGTAATTCTTCTATGATGATGTTTCCTTACCTGATGAATTTTCAATTGGGAAATTTAAAGGGTTAGAGAAGATGATTGTTTATTTTTTATATTTTTAAAGAATAATGATGTAAATCTATGAGAAATTATTTTGGATCCTCAATTGGAATTCATATTTTGAGAACAATCCATTTTACATAGAAAGAATCTTCAATATACCGATACTAGTTCGAGAAAATAAAAGTGATTGAATGTAATCAAATTGGACAGACCTTCAATATGAAGTGTCGTTGTTACGACATAGTATATATAGATTTCTGGATTAGTACTAGATTACTAGTGGATCTCATCTTTTTAATTGTGTATCTCTTTTGTTATATGGATCCATTTGATTTTGATTTAGAATCTTATGTGTGTCACAGAGTTGTTTTTCTTCATAGATTGTCACCATTTAGCTTGAATTTAGTTTTCTTCAACATATCTTGATTATTATTATTTAGATCTTTCTATGTCAAGCTGTTTTTATTGATGTCTTTGATTTGTTTAATCATTGTTGAAGTTTCCTTAACAGTTTTATTTTGTTATGCAGGTTCTGTTTCTTAAATACTTTTGTCAACTGTAGTTGGTGATCATTTTTGCATGCCAAAATGGTGATTACTCAGAAATCTACTGCTATGCTCTTCTGCATAACTAGCGACTAACGACTCAACCAGTTCTTTTGGGAATAACCTTTTTTCTTTACTATTAGATTGACTACTTGCCATTCCGATTTCCTTTTCCGACCAAGTAAATAATTATTTCAAGATGCAAATGTCTCAGCAAAGGCCAAATTCAGCTGGTCTCGGTTTCTATCACCAACCTGCGCAGGGCATTTACCTACAAACCAATCTATGTGCTGATGGTAGCAGCAGCCAGGGAACCGAAATTTCTTTTGAAACCTGCAAGCAGCAACACTTCACCCTGGAATCATACCCAGAAATCACCGGTTTCATAGATTGTGATTCTCCTTCCTATGCCAGTGTATCATCTAACAAGACTCCATTTTCTCCACAAGAGTCTCAATCGTGGCATTCAGATCATCACCAATCATCTGACAATACCTATGGATCCCCGTTAAGCGGTATGTCCAGTGTTGACGATGGGAATGATTTGAAGCACAAACTGAAAGAAATAGAGAATTCATTGTTGGGGCCTGAGGATTTTGATATTGTTGACAGTTACGGCAGCTGCATGGAGACTAGCTTCCACGGAACATCTCCATCAGCTAATTATAATTGGGCTATGATTGCCGAAAACATTCCAAAGCTTGACATGAAAGAAGTCCTCTTGCTATGTGCACGAGCTGTCATTGATGGTGATATTCCAACAGCAAGAGGCTGGATGGATAATGTACTGGTTAAGATGGTATCGGTTGCTGGGGATCCAATCCAGAGGTTAAGTGCTTACTTGTTGGAAGGGCTTAGAGCAAGATTAGAATTGTCCGGAAGCTTGATCTACAAGTCGTTGAAATGTGAACAACCAACGAGCAAAGAGCTAATGACTTACATGCACATGTTGTATCAGATTTGTCCATATTTTAAGTTTGCATACATATCTGCAAATGCTGTTATTTCTGAAGCAATGGCAAATGAATCCAGGATTCATATAATTGATTTCCAAATCGCACAGGGAACACAATGGCAAATGCTTATTGAAGCGCTTGCACGCAGGCCCGGTGGACCACCTTTTATTCGAATAACAGGGGTCGATGATTCACAATCATTTCATGCGCGCGGTGGAGGACTTCAGATTGTAGGAGAACGACTTTCAAACTTTGCCAGGTCTCGTGGAGTTCTGTTTGAGTTCCACAGCGCTGCAATGTCCGGTTGCGAAGTTCAACGAGAAAATCTTAGAGTTAGTCCTGGAGAAGCCCTTGCCGTAAATTTTCCCTTTAGTTTGCACCATATGCCGGATGAGAGTGTAAGCATAGAGAATCATAGAGACAGATTGTTGAGATTGGTTAAGAGTTTGTCGCCAAAGGTTGTTACCCTTGTTGAGCAAGAATCCAACACCAATACTTCTCCTTTTTATCAAAGGTTTGTGGAGACAATGGATTATTACACAGCTATGTTTGAATCAATAGATGTTGCTTGCACCAAAGACGATAAGAAGCGGATTAGTGTAGAGCAGAACTGCGTGGCACGGGACATTGTCAACATGATAGCCTGTGAGGGGGTTGAGAGGGTGGAGAGGCATGAAGTTTTTGGAAAGTGGAGGTCGAGATTTTCCATGGCAGGATTTAGACAATGCCAATTGAGTTCTTCAGTGATGCATTCTGTCCAAAATATGTTGAAGGACTTCCATCAAAATTATAGACTTGAACATAGAGATGGTGCTCTCTATCTTGGTTGGATGAAAAGAGCTATGGCCACCTCTTCTGCTTGGATGTGTTAGGTGTAACTGACCTCTATTTTTCGTTACCTGTTTTACTAGTACCGTAGTATTAGCATAATGTATGGTATCCAAAGTTTCTCCATATATAAACTTTGAGATTTTAGCTCTATTTTCAACATTTTCCTTTTAGCAGGTTATTATGTAGTCTGCAGAATCTCAACTTTTTGTAAATGTCAATTCTGAAATGAAGGAAAATGTAAGATTTACTTATTTAACTGATTGAGATGAGTAACGTACTCATTTTGTTTTCTTGTTTAATTCCTTACTCTTACATTCAAAAGCAAGAGGTACATGGTGCTCAAGTTTTGTTTACTACTCTTGTATAACCTGTTATCTCTTCCTCGGTTAATTTCTCGTGTATGCAACATACTCTAGAATTTAGAAGTTTAGTCTACTCTCAGAATTCTGGTGGTACAATTTTGCTACAAATATACATACCTAATCAATGGATACGTAGATTTGAACAGGGATTTGATGTGCAATTTAGTTTATCATGTGTTTTTTTTTTGTCAGGTATCAAAAATATCGCATGTTTGGTATCATGGTTGATATACCAAAGTCACGGCCAGGATTTACAGATCCCCACGAAAAATAAAGCTAAAAAAGTATTATCCGCGTCTTTAAAATATTGAACAAACTTGATCAATTGAGCCAAACACTTCCTTAAAAAATATTAAAAAATTAAGCCTGACCCAGGTGTTAGATGATTAAATAAATATTCCAGGATATTGCAAAGTTTAGTTAGACACGCTATTATCATGTTGTAGGATATTTCCTCTGAAAAAAGAATGTTCTAGGATATTTCATGAGATTTTTTATTTTTTTTTACGTTTTGGAAGTAGTTGAAATAAGGCCAAACACAACAATACCAAGAATTAATTCCACATGTTATTTGCAAAATAAAAATCGTCTTAGTGCCCATCGACGGATTACTTTCAAAACCTGGGAGGAATTTCTAGATATGAATAAAATAATTAAATTTAAAATATTTATAAAACACTTACAATAATATCTAAATGATAAAATTTGATTGAACAGTCTACATAAAACACTTGCATAGAATGCTTAAATAGTCCACTACAATGGTATTGGCTCTAATATTGCTGTGAAGATATGAATCATCATGTTTCACAGAAAAATAAAATATGAACAAGTGTAAACTCCACTTCTTAAAATATAATGCAAGGTAAAAGCTTTTGTTTGACAAGTAGCATTAGTATCAAAAACTACAAATTCAGCAATTCAAACAGGAATAAATGCCAATCATGTTGAACTGAGTCACTTCATTCATCATACAGAAGCCTTGCATATACTACTCAGGACAGAAATTCATGGTTGAATCCAATCAGTGTAAGCTTCATAGCTGCAATTACTTGGCCTGAAGCAGCACTACCACCAAATACATCTGGGCTACTTGCTACTTACTTGATTATAGGTCAACACAGTTAATGATGTCAGGAGTAACGAAGCATCGTAGACTTTCTCAGTTGGCAGCAAGCCAAGAGCTATGGGGTAACTCATCATCTTCCGCACCATAAAGGTCAGGGGCAATGTAGTCAGGTTCAAGTTTCTAAGTAGGATTGGTAGGCTGGTGAAAGATCATAAACATGTGGGTCGTAACACGATTCATAAGTAGGATTGGTGGGTTGTTGATAGAGTTGAGAAAAAACAGGGAACAGAAGAAAAACAGAGCAAACAAATCAAAAACGAACTTGAGTAAAGTCAAAGCATGATTGAGGTGCCGTGGATGTAGGATCGTATGATCCTACGAACCAGAACTCGATCCTGACTACAATGGTCAGGGGATAGTGCTCATATATTTCACTTCGGATATGCGGAGGGGAATTTTTTATTAAAAATATGTTACTAGGAAAATCGAACATTGTTATGTGTTTGATCAGGAGTGGTTTTTGAAGAGGAATTTCAGTTTTGAGGAAATGTTGATGCTTTGCGGTTATATGAGTTTATGGTGATGTATTACCCCGTATATTCAAAGTTGCGGCAAATCTTTTAAGCCAACTTGAGTTTAAAAAATGTTGTATTGAAGACTGTGATATCAGGTGTGAAGATATCTTTATTCGATTTAGCAGTTTGGAGCAATAACAGATCTACAAAAATAATCATAGCGAAAAAAAAAGCTAGGAAAAGTAACAATATTCGATTAAAAGGATGTGGCAAAGAAAACTCAACCCAGCCTCAAACCAACATAGTAAGAAAGATCCTATGAAACAAAACTACGTAACCAAAACTAAGAACAAAATGCCAATCACGCCCCACCCACAACCTGCATAATTAAGCAAGGAAAAAATAGGTCCTAGACACAAGAAAAAAGCTGTCAAACTTTTACTCCCTGGTACACCTGCTAAAGTAAGAGCCTCATTCCAAAACCCCCATCAAATTGAAACAGTGGACAAATTGGTTAAAGGGAAATAAAATGATGCAAATGTGAATAATGTACAACTTTGATGGGAAAATGAAAATGGATACAAGGCTTTGTTTCTTGTCACCTCTTCTTTTATAGACAAGCAAGCAAATGAAGCAAACATTTCTCCTTTTAACCATGGCTTTTAGATGTGAAATACTCTCAATTGATAGAGTAATATCACTTGGCAGTCCAGCATCACAAAAGACTCACAACAAAGGGAATTAAAAAATATAATCACATCGAACATTTTTTTTCAATCTAGGTAAATGCATGTACGACTTGAATTACACCAAATAATCAATTCTTAGAAACATGTCATTATCTTACAAGTTCTACAACACAGGAAAACTAATTCAAACTGATCATAACAGAAAATAAAATTTAAAAATGATGAAGAATTGAAGTTGAAAAGAGAATACCAGTCATGATCTTCACAATAAAACCCACTTATTGGTGTTATTACAGGATATCGCAATTGATCAGTAGTGCAAGAATGAAAAACAAATATGGAACTTTGAAGGCAATGAAAGTTTGAGATGTGTTAGAGCAACTGTGTTTTTCTCATCCACACAAGAAATAAACAAATTTAACAGTGTAAATCAGAAGAAATAAGCCAAAGAAATTTAAAAATAAAGAAACTGACCTAGCTGAAATGCAAGCAGAGACGGCTGAGGGGAATAGTTACGGCAGAGTTGAAGTTGTGACAGCAGGGTTACGAATGGAGAAAACCATGAAATTTTGTACTATTTTTACTAATGATTATAACATGTGCAAAGATGGTGTGCAATTTTGGAAAACCATACCCAATTAGGCTGCTAAATATGATCAATTAAACCCTTTTCTTAGTTAATTCTGCTGTTAGATGGCAAACATATGGCAAGAATATCAAACATGCATTGAACATCTTAATGGATTATGTAACCTGGACAAAAAGCCTTGCCTCAAACACCTAAATATATGTTTAAAATTGTTACTTGCTAGAAAAAACAAATGCAGCATGTTATAACAAGTATGCAAAACTCATACTGCCAATGAGGGCTGTAATAAGCATGATGCAAGAATCTTCTTCGAGTAATACTTTAAAGCAACTTGAAGAAAAACAATAAAAATTAAAATTGCTTATAACACCCAGCAGATTACATTATAATGCATAGTGATAAGTAAATACACATTTGTAAGTTGACATTTAAAGAAAAGTAATTTCTCTTAGAAGTAAATCTTAAAACACTGACATAATGTGGCACAAGTGGTAGATATTTGGGTCTCTAACTATTTGCTCCAAAGTTTGATCATTTGCTGGTGCATATGAAAAAACATGTATTTGTAGAGGTTAGCCTCTTAAATGGATCTCAATTACCTCGAGGGATTAGTCTTCATAGTTGCACGTAGAGGATAACTTTTGGTTTACCAAGGAAAAAATCTGAAAACAAAAATATCTTACAAGTTAGAGTTCAAACTTTAGCAGGATACATTCAAAATGTTGGAAAACAAGACATCCTTGACACTACAAGAGTTTCATCTCTCTATCACTGATTCCCTTTCTCTAGTAGAGATTTTGAGAGAAGTCAAAGATGTAACATTGTTACGTAAAGAAGCAATGTTGAGAGAAGTCAAAGATGTAACATTTTGCGAGAAAGCTCGTAAGCCAGTAGCGGGGATGATTGGTTGGTTGGAGAGATTGAGGGAAGTGATATTCAATGGAAAAGATATTTGACAGAGAAGGGCATTGAGGTCACCGTTATAGCAACTAAGATCAAGGTAGGTAATGTTGGTGAACCTTTGGAGGAAAGTGCATGTTTGATAGAGGATAGTTAGAGAGAATCGAAGAGTGTTGGTGACTGAGAGAAACTGTGCGAGGATTGTCGTTGATCAGAAATGTGAAGACATATTCCCAACAATTATCAGATAAATACAAATTATTTACTGCTGTCACACTTGTGTTTCTTCTTTTACTTTTCGTGTGGCTGCCTGCCTTGTGAATCTTCGCGATGCTCGTTTTGCGATTTATCAAGGTAGGGGAAGATTAGATTTGAGGGCTTAGTTTAATAAGCTTTTTACGAGGATTAGGGTTTTTTATTATTTTTTTGACAAATCAACATCACACTCGGACACACCGCACTTCTTGTCACCATCCTCATTGATCATTCATACAATCCATACAATTGTTTTGCAGGAGATTATAGAGACCTTTGATATCAAATATAACACAAAAACAATAGTTCATTTTAATTTGAACTAAAATCCAAAAATGCCTAAAAATCTGTTTTGGATTTTAAAACCCGAACAAAGGGTATTTTCGAGAAGAAAAAAAAAGAGAGAGTAAGGTACACGAGTAGATGATAGGGTGGGAAAAGTAAAAGCCAAAAAGTGTCATGAGACCTTACATTGGGCCTGGGTCGTTGTAGCAAAAGCCCATGGGTGTGGATCCGACAGAGTTAGTGTCTGTGTTTTGGAGGAGGCAGCAAGAGCTTCACAAAGTATCTATAAAACTGCTGCCAGTGTTCTCCTCTCCGATCATTCTAATTGATTTTAGTTGAATTTCTTGAATCCATGATTGTTTCGGTTTTATCAGTATTGTTATGATCGTTTTAATTCTGTATTGTTTAAAGTTTAATTATAGTTAAGTGTTTTCGTGACGGGAGATTTTAATCCAAATCTCTAGCTTGAATGGGGGCAAACTGGTTTAAAAAAAATTCTTATTATTTTTAGTAATATTAATTATAAGTAATATAAATAACTATGTTAGTCATTTATATATATATATATATTAATAAATCATTACACCAAAACGAAGAACATTTGTTTATTTTGATATAAATTATAAAAACAATATAAATTAGTTTCTTTTT
>Ga0315914_1000373_pt1 | contig 53234 bp, 27 predicted proteins | sample MpolenodulesMG_FD_203920 | JGI IMG/M metagenome (GOLD analysis project Ga0315914, IMG submission 203920) | Medicago polymorpha root nodule microbial communities from Los Angeles, California, United States - elongated nodules | ecosystem: Host-associated > Plants > Roots > Nodule | place: USA...
AGAAATGGGGCGCCACACTCTCTATGTCTCCATTATCCAACAACATCATGGCTCTTTTATTAAGAAGCAATATGTCCAACTAAAAGAGCCATGTTGTTGTTGGATAATGGAGACATAATGAGTGTGGCGCCTCATTTCTAGTCCTTTCCACCAATTCTTCATTTTTGAGTTTCCACCAACACTTCTCCTTAATTCGCTTCCGATGGCTCCATGATACTCATCACTTATACATACTTGATTGAGATTCTGACACAGTTTTAGCTATTTACTTTGATTTTCTGTCCAGAATGTTGTAGTTCAGTTAGTATCAGAAGATTGTGATGTACCTGAATCACGATATGAAAAGGTTTTTCTTGCAAATACGTGCAAGCAGTTACCAATCTCAGCATCAAGTCTTGAACATCTTAAGTCAGGCCTCGGAGACTACGTACTTAAGCATGGAAATAACTTAAGTATCAAATGCAACTCTTGCTTCACAAGTTGGTACGTTCCCTATCTCAAGTCAGCTCCATGTTTATCATTCAGAAACATAATGTTTTTGTTCAAGAATCAGTAGTTTGGTTTCTTTCCCAAAGCTAAATGCTCAGGATTTTGGAAGATATCTTTTCTGCTTTGCTATACTTCAAATATGATTGATTATTTGTAGACATAATCCGACGATTTTTGTGATATGTTGATTATTAGTTGAACCATAAATCTCCCTGTTTGCTACACTATGTGCATGGTAAGTATAATGCATAGTAGTTTTTAATTCTTTGTAGAAGAACCCTTAACGTATGATATGACCAGACACTTTTTGGTGTCTAGTATGCACAACAGTTGACCCATTTACATGTGATTCATGACATGTTATTATTAACTGGGTCCATTTAAATTGATGGTTGTAACATTACATACATTGCATACAAATTGTAAAAGAAATTGTATCATGTCTAGAGGTAACTGAGAACTTGGTTTGCCTGGTAAGTCTGAGCCTTCTCCAAATATTTACTTCATTGGTGGATATGGCACGCTGAATAAAAAAAGGGACCCAAGATTCTCAAAGTATAACACTAAAAGATTTGAATTACCAACTTTTTGAACCGTTGGTAGGGAGGATCTCAAAGTTGGAGTGGCTTGCTGCACTGAAAACTGTCTGCACACTGAATTAGTGATGGAAGCGGTCATAGTAATAAGTAATATGTCAATTCAGAACACTACATGTTTCAGGGAATATGGTGACAAAACAGAGGTACTTGAACTAGTCCTGCAAGTTATATGCTTCAGTTTGATTTGTTGTATAGGTTTAACTTATCTGTCAATTAGTTTCGATGATAACTAACAATGTTTGGTATCAGGTTTTGTATTTCAAGGACTTTTCACCATGTGCAATGTCTCAATCTTCTATGAAGGCATTGAAAAGTATTGACTGGAAAAGATATGGTTTGCATTTAGGGGGTATAGTAGAGCTTGATGGCATTGCATTACTAGAATGGGAAAACTTGCCTACTGATACTCACATTGATATTGTCCTCCACTCATATCTAAAACAATATCCAGCATTGGACAGATCCTTTTTTTCTCTTTATCTTGGACAGTTAAAACACATTTTGTTTTTACTTTTTCTTTGATGGTTTCTTGATGCTTTGTTGCAAAATATTTCTTTGGATTTTTTCTATTATATCTATTAACTAATAAGTGATAATATAGCAATTCTGGCTCAAATTTTAGGTGATCTAGTGTATCATGAGAGATTTACCTTTTCTTTTGACAAAACCAGTATACAACTCAAAATTTTAGTGTTTAAATTACATCTAATGTACTTCGAGGTAAATATAATACATATGCTAGTCAAAATAATATACTTGTTTCCCTACATGAATATATGAGTATGATATGACCATTTGGTCCGTGTAGTATGGTGGTATATATCTATTAAAATTTCTTGTTCTGTATGTGACTTTTACTTCCTTGACGTATTGGTAAGACGGTGCTACCCACGCCAAGGAAAATGTCTCAACTTGAAAGAAGCCTTGTTAAAAGAGCTGTTAAAATTTCTCTGGATGACTTGAAGGCTAATCATTCTGGAGATTTTCTAAGTTCCCGTGCCCTCCAGGTAAATTCATATTTAGTTATCTGTCGTTCTCTCTCGCACATTTGTGATCTATGGCCTCTCGCAATGAATTTTGTACACAATAAAACCTCCCTCTGTAAGGGGCAGCCACCACTCCTTTTCAAAAGAACAAAAGTATCAACAGAAAGGCAATAAACTGAAATGTCTTAACTCTTAACAGCTTGATTTCCCATTCAATGAACTGAATTTTCATCGCATAATTCCTTTTATGTATAACTATCCAGTCTATATTCGAGTATGGCCAGGATCCTGCATTTGTAGCTGTTAGCGAAGTTTCCTGTCTCAGGCTGGATATGAGTGACAGATAGATCAAAGTAGCATTCCCCTATAAATTTTGCATTCTTGACCAAATTTTATGGGCATGTGACCTGTTTTCCCTCTTCTCTACTAAGGATTTTGAGGATTGAGAGTCTGCTGTTAAAAGCCTAAGACTTCCAAATTAAATTAGTCGGTTGATCTCACTTTATTCTTTTTAAGTGAAAATTAAAACGAAGAAAACAAACCCATCTTTGAGTAGGCCTTTTGCAACCTGGTTTGGTGTAAGGTTTTTCATAACATGTACTCTTTGTATGCATTATTATCTACAATATGTGTTTGTCTATTAATACTGTGTAGTTTTGCATTCACATTCACTCTATCATCTGCGTTTCTTTTCATAACATGTGCTATATCTATTGAATGATTCATATCCATCTTTGCATGAGTACCTGGGTTGTAAGATTGTTTTGCATTTTCTGTATTTTCTCGTTGGTTTCATTTAATTTATTGATCAACTTTGCAGCCTAATATTGGTCTTCACTTTCAGGTTCGCAATTATGCCCCTGATCTTGCTCAAACAATTGCTGGACTTATCTTGTCTTCAAGTGACTTAGATTTCCAGAGAGAATGTTTTTCTCTGCTTGGATTACAGTCTCAAGATGTTGGAACTGAAATAATGGAAAACAGTATCAAGGAAAAGATTGTTTCAGTTATAGAGACGAATGACAAAGATCCCGACAAATCTAAAGAAATTGCGCCTTTCCTTTTTGAGGAGGATGATCATATCCATGAACCAGAAGTAGAGTTTCATGAAAGCGATTTCAGCTACTTGGACCCGGACTTGGATATGTTTTAAGGGTTTTTATAAATTCATATTTCAGATTGCCTCCATATAGCAAACAGAAATGATACTTGGCGCAATCCACTGAATGACTATACACACACATGGATGTCGCTAATCCGTGATGTGGATGTAAATGTTTCCATGGTCCATTTATTTTGACTTCAGATCTTCTCCATCAATTCTCAAAAGAAAAAGAAAATAGAAAACTCTATTTGACCACTTTTTTGACAACTTTTAGAACAGCCATCTCTCTCACACTCACGTGATTTAATTCTCTCTCATTCTCTCTATTATTTTTTTCTAATAAAAAGAGAAAAATAGTTGTCACAAAAGTTGTCTAAAATTAATCGTATAAATATCATTTCTCATGAAATTTTCCATTTTTTTTAAAAATGCAGAGAATCATAGTCCGATTGTTTTTGACCGGTTCATACTCTTGATTTCTGCCTTTAATTTTCATGTTAGTTCAGTGGCTAAGCCGACTTGAGGAACAATACTAACCATTTAAACTCATATTATAAATAAAAATATATTTGGATATTCTTCTTCTTTTTTTTTATATAAATATTTAGATGCTATGACAACACACAATAAGATGTTTGAGACTCAAATCTTGCAAATTGCACAACACAAATAGCAACTACCTCTAAAAATTCAGACACTTCTAGAACTTTTCTCGATCTAAGAGGAACCTAATCCTATAAACTACTATCTCCGTCCATAATTATAAGGCCCTTTTAAAAAATAACCGGAATTAAGAAAATTGAAAATGGTAAAAAATTTGTTTGTAATTGCTACTATTTTTACAATTTTATCCTTTAAGAGAGAGAATTAGTGTATGTTTTCAATATAGTATTTAATGCTAATTGAAGAAAAAAGATATAGAATAAATAAGGATGTGTTGGCAAAGAATTAATTAATGTACTTAGAAATATTAAAGGGATCTTATAAAAAGAGATCCACTTTTTTTTATATTTAGGGACGGAGGTAATAACGAATCCCTTTACATACCTATTTGATACAATTATAAGAAGCAAGACCAAAGTTGCATACACAAAAAATAGGACAAACATTCATCAAAAGATAAAATGATCGACTACCAAAAACTCATGATTGACATTTATGTAAGAACTAACAAGTATTCCCAGCTTAAAATTTGAAACTAGAAAAGGGTCACAATATAGCACTATTTTCATGCATCCAACAAAGAATGAAAACATAGATCAATAGTTTCTACGAAGTGCAAGAATATAATTACAACTTCATATAACTAACAACAAAAGGAAAACGAAATAAACCATGCACATAGAAGAGAATCAAGTATGATATAAATAACTAAACATATGATTGATTATTTAGTTGTCAACACAAATGAAACCTTTGTAATGATTTTCCTTTTATATATGATAGATTATGCCTATCCCTCTAGTATTGCTAAACAAACACGGCTTAGGATTGAAACCACCATGACCATACCATGACATTAGGGTAAGTATTTAAAGCAAGAATGAGGCCATGGACGGAGCTAAGGAGAAAATACAAAAAGAGTTCAATAGGGGTAAAAAAAGGTACCTCGTAACTATCCATGTTTATAGCATGAATAAAATTTTAACTCTAGTTTTAAAAAGGAATGTTGTAATATACCTAAAGGAAGTGTGACAGCGTTTTGCTAGGGCTGCCAGGCCAAAGAGCAAAGAATTGTTTTGATACAGAGTTAGTTTTCTCTTCGCCACACTCCAAAGCACGTCATTCATTCCTTTGGCATACTGATTTTAGGTTTCTTCTTTCTGTATCTTTATATGCCGAGAGATAACGTACACCAAGGCTACCGCACCGAAGTTCGTATTGTTGTCGTAGGAGACAATCGAACCGGTAAATCAAGCCTCATCCGTGCCGTGGCCTCCAATAATTTCGAGGAGATTCTTGTCCCTGTGTTGCCTCCCCAAAACCTACCTATACATAAGTATCGTGATCGTGTCCCAATCACCATCATCGACACTTCTTCCCGGTAACATTCTAATTCGGATTTATTAGTTTGTTTGTTAAGTAACCACCGCTGTTTAATTTTTCTACTGTTGTTATTTTGTTATGATTTCTTTGTTATTAAACATACATCATCTTTTTGCCTAATTGTAAAGTACCTGAAACAAATGCCAATTCATATTTATGTTTCTATATGTGCGGCTATTGCTTCGGAAATGTCTGAAATGATACCTTCACTGTTTCACTTTATTCTTCTTGTGCTTGTTTAGTGCTGATGACATTGATCGAGTTGTTCAACTACAGCGGGCTGATTCTGTTGTCCTCACGTATGCATGTGATCGCCCTGACACACTTCAAAATCTAAGCACATTTTGGCTTCCTCATCTTCGCCAATCAAAGGTTCTCATCCTCTTTTCTCTTTTTCTTGTTTTTTCCATTTTTAGAGGATGTATGCTTGACATAGATATTTGAACTTTCATGAACAGGTCAAAGCTCCAGTTATAGTGGTAGGATGTAAGCTTGATCTGCTAGATGAAAATCAGCAGGTAAATCGACATGTGACCGTAGAACAGGTGATGTCACCACTAATGCAGCATTTCAGAGAGATTGAAGCATACCATGAGAGTTCAGCATATAGGAATAGCCAGGTATCTTTTATTTATGCTATTGCAATCAAACTCATCCATTTTTTAAATCTTATTTTAAAAGTGCTACAATTATATATTGATTTTGTTTCATATACTATTGTAATTTCTTTGTTGAAGGTCTTTGAAGCTTTCTACTTAGCACAGAAGAATGCCCTTTATCCCTTAGCTCCTTTATTTGATAAGGAGTCACAGACACTAAAACCTCCATTTGTGCGGGCTTTGAAGCGGATTTTTATCCTCTGTGATCGTGACGGAGATGGTGCCCTTAGCGATGATGAACTAAATATTTATCAGGTTTTTTATTTTTTTCTTCTCGTATTAAATTTCAAAACTGTGGATTGTTTATTATCACAGTATATAATAGTCTGACACCTTGTAGATTGAATACAAGTTTGTTCACAACGTGTTTAGCTATGCTCAAAAAACCGGTAAACTATAACCATTTTGAAAAATCCGGTGAACTTATTTAAAAAATCCAAACTATTTTGCTAAAAAAACGGAAACTTATTCGTTCGTTATAAAAATAGAAAACCAGTATTCACTTTTAAAAACCAGTTAATCATGTCACTGTCGCTCTACTGCTTTAATCACACGTATCTCTACTATTGTGCACCGATCTCCTAAAAAAATTAAAATAAGTAAAAAGTAAAGTTCACAAAAGAAAAGTATAGAAAAAAAAAAAATAGCATATAAATGCAGAGTGAGAACGAGAAATTGTTCAAGAAAGAGAAAAACAATTGTGTGTTGTTTAAGAGAAGAAAATAGAAGAGAAAGTAACCAGGAAAATAAAAAAAGAGGAGCACTGTACATGGCTGTCGAGAGAAAACAACGATGCAAGTGGTCTCTCTGCAGCTATCACGTTTTTTGTTGAGATACTATCGGCCAAATATGCTGAATTCGATTTTGATTGAACAGAGAACAAGTACATTTGAGAAAATCTCTCCCAAATTGATTTACTCCTTTGCTTGCTGGTTTCTCAACACGAGATAGGATTTGTTACAGCAACAATAGAGAGTTTCCACCCCTTGCAAGAAACCAGTTTTAATGAAAGAAAGAAGTTTAAGAACTGAACCAGACCAAAAATTTGGTTTAGTTTGGTTTGGTTTGGTTCATGAACCATGCACACTCGTGTTATGGTAGGTTATGTTGTGGTAGGTTAAATTGTGTATTTTGTACCAAAAAATAATAATTGTGTATTGTGTATAAGATTTGTGAAAAATCTAACTAAACTCTCTACAGGTTAAATGTTTTAATGCTCCTTTTCAACCATCTGAAATTTTGGTTGTAAAGAAGGTTGTGCGAAAAAAATTGCCTGAAGGTGTGAATGAGCGAGGACTTTCTTTGGCAGGATTTATATCTCTTCACGCCCTCTTCTTAGAAAAAATGCCCCGTGAGAAAACATGGACCGTGCTCAGGAAGTTTGGATATAATGATGATATCAAGCTTCCTGATAATTTGATTCCACCTTTGAAACGTGCACCTGATCAGGTGTTTCTTTTCAGATGAATTGTGACCTTATTTTTTTATGTTCTTTATATGTTATACATGTTTGTATTCATTTTGTTGAGTATAAGAAACTTATCTTATTCTATTCTCATTGGATTTAATGTCTGCAGAGTGTTGAGTTAACAAATGAAGCAATTCGTTTCTTGGAGAAAATCTTTGATGGACTTGATGGTGATTTTGTGAGTTATTTGTGCAAATGACCCTGACTAATTTCACATTTTCATGCTGCTTCCCAATCATTTTTGGGTATTACCCGGTGAATAAGGTGCTGCTACCTGGTGAAATTGAAGAATTGTTTTCTACCGCTCCGGAAAGGTAGATAGATTGCTTGTAATCTTTCTTAGGTTGTGCAATTATTCAAATGTCCATACATGCTTTAAGGATGTGGTCTATACTTGTGACTTTTCTTCATTGTTTTTTACAAAGTCAAGCTACGACATTTTTTATATGTATGTCTTTCCCGAGTCTGAATGTCAATTAGGACTCTTGGCAATGTTATTTGATATTTTGTGACTTTTAATTGTAGTCCCTGGATTGAATATCCATACAAGGATGCTGTAGAAAGGAATGCAATTGGAGGACTATCACTTGATGCATTTTTGTCAGAGGTGCACTTGTCTTTTATCTTTGTCTCTAGCCCCTCTTCCTTGTATTTTGTTGAACAATGATTGTAGAAAAGTGGTGGGCTTCTATGGATAGTTTATCATGATGTATGACTATATGTCTGGTCTGTGTATCTTTTCAACGCATATAGCATTTAATTTGCATCACCGTTGAATTATAATATATGTTTTCCGAACAGTGGGTACTCATGACACTTCTAAACCCAATCTTTTGTGTGGAGAACTTGGTATACATGGGCTTTCCTGGTGATCCGTCATCGGCTATCTGTGTGACTAGGAGGCGACACGTGAATCGCAAAAAACAACATTCAGAAAGAAATGTCTTGCAGTGCTTCATCTTTGGACCTATGAAGGCTGGAAAATCTGCATTATTGAATTACTTTATTGGAAGGTATTTTAGTTGTTACCTTGAGATTCCTGGTAACATGTCTTTAATTATTGAGAATCATCTTTTTATTGTTGAAATTTATAATGCAGGCCATATTCCGAAGCTTACAATCCAACCAATAAGGATCGTTATGCTGTAAATGTTGTTGATATTTCTAGGGTAATTGATAACTTCTATTGTGACAGAGCAAGACATTTCATTTCTTTCACCTTTTCTCACACCAAAGTCTTAATTTGATGTATTCATTTTGTGTGTTGGCATTTATTTCTTCCAATTCATGATTTATCATTTTGTTTGCAGGAAAACAAAAAATATCTTGTGTTGAGAGAGATTTCTGAAAGTGGAGTCACAGAGCTGCTGGCCAACAAGGAGTCTTTGGCCTCATGTGACATTGCAGTTTTTGTTCATGACAGGTGACCACTTATATTAAAGCTTATAATACCAGCATATGATAGAAACTATGGATTACCTTTTTTAACATTATAAGGATAGGTTTCCCTGTTAAATTATTACTTGGTGCCTTTGGTATATATAAACTCAAAAATTGTAACTCGTTGTCGTGGATTTTTAGCTCATAAGCAACTTTTCAACATTTAGAAAAACTCAATTCTGCATTTGGATGAACCTCCTAAAACAACTTATAGGCCGAAGATCACCGGATTATGGGTTGATTTTTCAACCTAATTATTGAAAATTACTCCCTCAGTGTCTATTATAAACAAAAATACCTAATATTACACTAATTTAGAATTTTAGTTTACTCTAATTAATTTTCTTAATGTTATCAAAAATGTAATTGTATTTCCTACACTGAACATGTTTCTGAAGTAATGACATCATTCAACCGGGGTGAAACTAATTAAATTTACTTATATTTTAGGGCACTAAATGTTTTTTTTTTGTTTTTTACAATTTAAATTGAAAGGAGTACGAACATACATTTTAAATAACTTATAAATAAGATTTATAACTCATTATGTGTTTGCGTGGAATTCATAATTTCATGTTCAAGTTATGATCTAGATTGTGGGTAACTTCTACTAAGTACCTGAAAAAATGTTGGTTGTATAGAGCTCAGCTGACTAAATATTAATTTTAGGTCTGATGAGTCTTCATGGAAGGCATCATCTGAACTCTTGTTAAAAATTGCTCGTCATGGAGAAGACACTGGTTTTCAGGTGCCTTCTCTTATAGTTGCGGCTAAAGATGATCAAGATTCATTTACAATGGCTATCCAAGAGGCAACTATGGTATTTTTCATTATTTTATCTATCTGCATTGTCATATACGTAATTGTAAATGCATATTGATGTACTTAATTGTTAGATGGGTTAGATAAATAGATATTTTATGTGGTATGATAGAACCTGTAAAATAAAGACAAGAAACGGTATATTATTTGATGAAAAGTGATGAGCTCAAGCGCTCTCTACAATTGTCTCAACTTTGATTGCTCTTATAAGCTTTATATATTAGACAACTTTCACACTTATTACAACATGTTCCCTTTCATGCGCATTTTAATATTGGTTCGTCTTTTGTCTTATATGTTCAACTAATACGTCAGTTGCAGATTGTAGCTAGAAACTTTATATCGATGTAGTTCATTTTATGACTCTTTTTGCACTTGATCTGATTATATTTGGAAGGTTTGTTTAGTTGGTGAGAAAAAAAAGTTTTCACATTATAGAATATGTTCATTTTAACTTGCTAATAAGATGAGAGACTTGTGCTATGGGTTATTGCGACGGTGAGAAGATAAAATGCTAGCAAAGTATGATGTATTTCCGAAAATAATTCTTTCTTTTTCATTGTTTTCAAAAATCTAAATGAGCATAAATTTTAGGAAACGAAAATAGAAAATGTTTTCCCAAAGGAAATGGCCAATGGGGCCTTATATTTGTCACCCTTCTATACTAACTCGCAGAAGAATGCAGAAAGTGATGAGCATACTGTTATCTTTTTCATTTATGGGTATAGTTGAACATGGCATGTGTTCTTTCTTGATGCTGAGAAATTTTCATGCAAATGCTTTACTGCATCAAATGTTGACATGCCAACGTGTTTTGTAGGTTAGTCGGAACATAGGAGTAGAGGCTCCCATGCCAATCAGTGTGAAGTTAGGGGATTCGAACAATATATTTCACCGAATTGTAACTGCTGCCGAGCAACCTCATTTACGCATTCAAAAAACTGAAGCTGAAATAACCCGCAAGCAGTACCACAGACTCATAGGTCGATCTCTTATGTATGCTTCAGGTATATCATTTTCCAGGTTAACTTGTTAATTTTTTGTTAAGTTTCCATGTTAAGCAGGCTGAATCCATTATACACCTGTATTGCAGTTGGAGTGGCCGTGACGATTGGGATGGTTCTGCAAGGAAGATTGCGTCAAGGAAGAATAACAAAGAAACAGACAATAACATCACTCAAAAATTCAAAATCTAAACAGTGCAAAAGCATCTACCCAAAAAGAATGGATGCAGCCTGCTTTTGGCTAAGCTACATTCCCTTTTAACATTAAAATCTTTTTCGATGCAATTCTGGTATGCATCTCCTTCCCCTCTTGGGGGATAAAGATCCCATGAAGATGACGATAGTGATATAAGAGTAATTTGGATTGGATGAGTTTGCTGGAATTTTATGTGTTTAACCACAAACCCATGATTGAATAGTTAATTAAAATATCACCATAGCAGTATCGTGAAAAATTGGATTGGATTGCTGCCGGTTCTCATTATAGAGGAAAAAATAATTAAGAATTATGTTGTGATTGTTGATCGAGATCGGTGAGGAGGAGAATACACATGCCTTCGTTCTTGGCAGAAAACGAGTGGGAATCAAGTGAGAAAAGACCAAGCGAGTAAATTTAACAAACAATTATAGATCTTTGGATTAAAAAAAGATTAAGTTTAACATACATACAAATTAATATAACATTAAAAATATAAAATCTCATAAATGATATCCTTCTTAACTTAAAAAAATAATAATCATAAATGGTCTTGCTCTCATAAAAAAGAACAACTATAAAATTCATATAATGAACAAATAAAACTTTGACTCCAGTCAACAATATTAATTCTTCTTTGTAGCTTTTCTTTGAACCTTTCTTTGTGAAGTAGTTGAAATATCTTACTTGACCTGCAATTTCATTAATGAATGAAACAGCAACAAAAAAACAAGTATCATCTAGCCTATGTTCCGAATGTGTCTGTCAAATTAGTAAAACCTAAAAAATCAATCACAAGTTGAAGCAACAATCCACCCACTTTAGCATATCTTATATTATGTCTCTTAACCAATCCAAACTTAAACTCATTCAGAGAGCCAAACCCAATGAGACAGAGATTATGAGAATGATCCCCTTTAGCATATCTTATAAGTTTGAAACTCGATAAAATTTGGATCAGTTTAAAACTCGACTCAAGTTTGTCACAAACTTTGAAGACTCAAACTTGACTCAATCAATTCAAGTTCACAAAAAGTTTGGTTCATCTCAATAGCTCGAATCAAATGAAACCAAATTAAAGACCAAAAGATTTAAAAAAATATATGAAGATTTTCTCATGATTCCAAAATGAAACCAAAGACCAAAAGATTCCAAAATAGAAGATTTTCTCATGATTAATAATTCAAAATAACGCTCTCTAACCATCAACTTAACTAGTTGTTATTGACTAAAAGGTAGCTACTTCAAGAGCTACTCATTGCTAACATGGCTAACATGGATATTAAGATCAACAATATACTCCTGCTCAAGAGCTTCCATGATTCCCAAGTCCCGTCAAGTTTCTTATTTCTTCCGGACTATATTATCCACGTCCAACCTTTAGGTTCAGTTCCTTCAATCACCTTCCAAACTCTCTTTTTTCTGTGCCCCTAATGAAGCTCCAGTACTTCTCATTCCAATACGAACACTATAACCAAAATTATAACACGAGCAGTTCATACACATCAGTGGAGATTTTTAATTCAAAAGATGAAACTTGTAACCCAGTTTTCTCCGTCATAATATAATTGAATTCAGCCATTCCAAAGCCTATTTCATGTTAAATTTTGTCTACTTTCAAATGGTTTAGGTCCCATTCCAAAACATCATACGTACAGGAAATTATGATAGTTTTTTCCGACAGCAGTTCCATACGAATTATGATAGCTTTTACGTATAGGAGAGGCTTGATCCTTCCCTTAGCTTCTTGAAACCTTAGCTCCCAACTTTCCCTTCCTTCAAACTCATCCATGGACTCTTGAATGCAAATCTTGAATTCAACCATAATACAATCTTAGAATGATGGTTTATAGGTTAAGGGATGGAATCAATGAAGATTTGGTGGTGAATGGTGATAGAGTGAGAGTAGGGCCGGTCTTAAGATTTTTAGTGTCATGGATGAATTAATAAAATTATGTCATTTTAATTATTTGAATGTCTTTCTTCTTGTATTTTTTATTGCAAAAGATTCGTTCATAATCAAAATTCTTTAAAAATATATTTTCAATATAATTAATCAAAGCAATTTAGAAAGAAATATATTTATGTAGTACTAACTACTACATAAAAATAATAATTTTGGTGCCCCTATGAAAATGGTTCCCTGGGCTCCCGTCCCTCGAGCCCGCCCTCAGGGCCACCCCTGAGTGAGAGCACAGGTTAGGAGTGTAAATGAGGAGCGAAAACGTGCCCCTTTGCTTCAAACAACTTGGCCTAAGCCTAATTAGTAATTACATGGATGATAGTAAATGGCTATTTTACCCTTGCTAATTTGCCCAAATTCACATATAATCTTGGCTATTTTTAGCCAATTACAGCTTTACCCCTAATTTCACTAACAAATCTCATACAATCCTTTATACTCAAGTAATTGATAGAATTCTAAAGTGAGGGGGGATTATGATAAATGGGCAGTACTCATTAGGTTGAATCTTCAGATGTTACATTTTTGGCAAAATCTAAATTTAGAGTGATAAATTAATTTATTAATTTTAAGAAGCAGCTATATTGGTATGTAGGTGTATGGTGGTGTCAACCTCAACAAGACAAAATACTGAAAATTAAGAGAAAGCAAAGCATTCTTGCATACAACAAGTTACCATTTTTACAATTCAAAGTCAATCAACTAAACAAGAAAATGTCAATCATGAAAAAGTATCTTTTGATACTAACAAGAATCTTAAAAAAAAAATACTAACAAGAAAATCAAGACGGTAATGGGTAAGAGAGTGGAAAACACTTTTTTACCAACCGGTAACTATAAGAAATTTCAAAATGTGTAAAGCAACCTCTAATATATGATGGAAAATAATAATGCATCATGATACCCAAAGTTTGGATACAAGGTTAACTTCACTATCATGTCTATCAAATATTTAATTTATTGTGCCTTTAGAAAAGGCTTAGATTCTAAACCAATTGAGATTGAAGGATTAGAAAAGCCTTACATTCTGTCGGGCTACGATACCCAAAGTTAGGGTATAAGGTTAATTATAATCGGCTGAGATTGAAGGATTAGAAAAGCCTTACATTCCGTCGGGCTACGATACCCAAAGTTAGGGTATAAGGTTAATGATAATCGGCAAATAAGTGTTGTACAACTAATTGAGTGATTGTAATGCTTAAACATATAATCAGTGCCTATTTTAGAATTTTACAGTTTTAGTGTTAATTAATCATTTGGAACTAGTAATGCTTGTTTATGATGTTTGATGATGTGGGTTAAGGAATGACTATAAAGATGTGGGAAGTTGTAGAGTGGACGAAGGTTGTTTTGTGGAAGAGTTGGAAAGTTGCATCATCATGAATCTCTGGTCGGGTTATACATGGTACAAGCATGTGGGTCCAGTCTGGACATTGCTTAATGAGGAACAATATGAGTTGTCCCCAATGATTGGAATCCTAGGAATATGCCAAAGTAGGTAGGATATGATAAGGGCAGCCCATGTGTAAAATGACCAAAGGGTACAACTTGTACTGGTTAGCCTTGTACTATAAAAGGACAATCATGTGTTAGTGCCAAGGGGCTGAAAATTCATCTTAGAATTGTAAAGGCCAGATTGCAGCTAGGGTTATCAGCTTAGAGATCTCATTCCATCTCAACTTCTTCATATATGAGCATGGTGGTTATATTCTAGAGTTCTTAGAGTTAAATTACTTGGTGATGTTTTGGCTCACCACTCTCCTTCAAGGATTTTAATCTTGTACTAACTCTATTTAATCTATCAATTTAGTTTTCTATGTTTTCATTTATATTCATCTTCATTTCCATTTTCATGGTGATGTTATGATTTATTTATTAACTCAATGTATAAAAATGTAGCACCAAGCTTTTCTCTAACAAACTGTTTTAACTCAAAACCTTTAGAAATAAATTTTGATCATTTTTATTACTAATGATATAGCTCTTTGGTCCTTAACGGGTATGGGAGTGGAAAATGTTTGTTAGATATGAATTTGTACTTAGGCATAACGTCAATGAAAGGATCAAGAGAGACTGCTTGAATGTTAACTTGAACTTAGAAGAGCCTGGAAGTTATGGGAAGCTAGAGCTAAGCGCTAAGTTCTTGGTAGAACTCTTGTCATATGGCAAAAGGACTCGATACCTTAATACCCTCGCGTGGAACGAGCGAGCATCTAAACCTAGCAATTGTTGCGTGTTAAGTCTCATGATCGAGCCCATAAATGAGTGTCGTTACACCCTTAACACGATGGATGAGATAACACTCCATAAGACCAATTGGTTTGCCAGGAAGCCAGTTAGTAAGAGATATAGCTCTATAAATCGCAGGGCTGCGAGAAGCTAGAAACGGCTGCAACTCTGTGAGTCATAGGAAGCTATATAGGGATATAACTTTGTGAATCTCAGTTAGCTTAAGAGGTTAATAAATGACATAGCGTTGAGAGTCACAGAGGTTGTACCCAACTATAACTCTATACATCGCAATAATGTTTTAACATAACTGAACCTAGTTTAAACCACACTTTCCATCTTGAGATTTTCTAAAACCTTTTACTGCTTTCCCAAATTTAACCTTTTATATTTACTGTTGTGACAAATGATTTATTTTATTTTTATGCAAACACTTTTTCTACTGAAAAACTACGCGAAACTATAACTCCAAAGTCCATGTGAGATCAATATATTTTTATATTATAAATTGGACAGTGTATGCTTGCACCCAATGTTTCCACCTTAAAATACTCAGGGACTAAAAGAATTTATATTTCAAATAGTGTGCCTTTATAAAAGGTTTAGAATCTAAACCATTAGATATATTACCAGTTCTTATAAAATTGGAAATCTTATGCAGAAGTCTCTACCGCTACCTATGAAACCTTCAAACTGCTCTAAATGTAACATGTCTTCCTTTTGAAAGGTCGTAGAGATCTCAAACAATGGACATATATCGGAAATCCTTTATCAAAAATCATTTATTATGTCAATAAGATATATCAAAATTAAATATTTTAATCCAATGGTCGGTTTTATAATATAGTTATAAGGTAAAGAATTATCAGAGGTGTCAAATATTAAGTTTGACAATGTGGTGTCAATTGATAATGTCCCTTTTTTTATACTCACATTGTTCTGTTTTACATGACGTTTTTGAATTTTTTACACACACCAAAACACCTAATAAATTTTATTACTTTTGACGCCAATATTTTTATTTTCATATAATATATTCAACTATAATACTATCTCATTTTATTTATTTATCTTTGTAATAAATACTTAACATAATTTTTGGAAAAACAATAAATATTGCATTTAACTTTGAAAACGACATGTAAAAAATCTTTTCGGACAAATGCAATAATGAATTTAAAAAATTGTTCAAAAAATTATTTCTCTCTACAATATTTTTTGTTGAATAATTTGTCTTATATGTAACGGTATTAAAAAAAAATGTATCCTTTTTAGGAATACTATTAGTATTCAAAATTGCCGGAAAAAAACGAATGGAAGAAAAAAAAATCAATAAGTTGAAATGGAAACTAATATCTCATTGCTTGGGAATTTTTGGAAAAACAATGTTTAGAACATGTTACAGAAAACTCAAGGTAATGAACTCTTATACAATCATTTAACTTTTTGGATGAAAGGGGTTTTAGAGATCTGCCATACTTTTCATTTTCGAGATTGTTAATCGTTAATTGTTACTATTAGGTTTATCTACATTATTACCAATATTAGAATAAGTGTTATTAGAGTTTATGGCTCGTACTTTTCATCTGAATCTGATTCTAATGCTTTCTTTATATGATTGTTGTTTGATCGATTCAGATCTTGGAATAACAATTGGGTATCATACATGTTTTTAATTTAGATGATGTATTAACAATCAGATCCTCGAATTTTCACTTTCGACATAATTTCACTACATGTTGTATTTCGATGAAAAAAAGGAGGAAAACCCAGTGTTCAAGTTTACAACACATGGATTTTTTGGTATGGTTATTTGAAAAAAAATGTTTTTTTTAATGAATTATCATTTTCAACATCATGGTTAAAATTTCATTTACAAGATAATTGATTAGTTTGGAGTGCTTGAAGTGGAAGGCAAACCAAAAGTTTAGCTAACATCTAGTAACCGTATCGAACATATAAGGCTTAGATTATAAACCTTCACTACCTTGTTTATCGAACTACAAAAAAATTATTTTTCTAATATCATGCCTTTATAGAAGGTTTAGATTATAAACCATTAGATATATTACTATGTTCATATAAGTTTGAAAATCACTTTGAGAAGTATATGTTGCTGCCTATGAAACCTTCAAACTGCTCTAAATTTAACATCCCTTCCTTTTGAAAGGTCGTAGAGATCCTGAACCATTGAAATATATCGGAGATAATTTATTATGTCGATAAGATATATAAAAATTTATTTTAATCCAATGGTCGATTTTGCAATATAATTTTACGGTAAAGAATTATTAGAGTTGTCAAATATTAAGTTTGACAATATGGTGTCAATTGATAATGTCCCTTTTTTACACTCTCATTGTTCCTTTTTACTTGACATTTTAAATTTTTTTACTCATACCAAAAACCAAGTAAATTTTATTAGTTTTGATGCCACTATTTCTCTTTTTCCTATAATAGATTTAAATATAATACCAACTCATTTCATTTATCTGTCTTTATAATAAATATTAAATTCTATTATTAAAAAACAGTAAATGTTGCATTTAACTTTGTAAATTACAAGTAAACAAAATCTTTTAGGACAAATGCAATAATGAATTTAAAAAATTGTTGAAAAAATTATTTTTTTGGAATAATTTGTCTTATAGATAACACTATTAAAAAAATGTATCCTTATTTATAATACTACATCTGTTCGAAATGCAAAAAAAAAAAACGATTATTAAAGCATTTAATTTCATGTCGTCGTGCACAAAGCTTCCGGTGGAAATCAACCTCAACATATCAAAAATGGCTCCATAGCAACTCAAAGAATTGGAAAGAAAATCAATGATAAAGAACACGTTATAAAAAACTCAAGGTAATGAAGACATATACATTTGTTTAACTTTTTAGGGTGAAAATGGGTTTTAGAGATCTACAATACTTTTCACTTTCGAGATCGTTAATTGTTACTATTATGTTTATCTACATTATTAATAATATTGGAATAAGTTTTTATTTTATTTTATGGTTCGTACTTTTTATTTGTTGAATCAGATTCTATGTATTCTTTAGATGATTGTTTTTTCTCCGACTTAAATCTTGGAATAATTGTTGGGTATGATACATCAGGTTTAAATAAATTTTTAATTCAGATAATCCATTAATGATTAGATCCCCTGTTTTTCACTTTCAATATAATTTAACTACATATTACAATTGATAAAAAAAAAAGTATAACTCAGCGTTCAAGTTTACAACATGGATTTTTTGGAATGGTTAATTGCAAAAATATTTATTTTGTTTTTAATGAATCAACATTTCATTGACATGGTTATAATTTTATTTACTAGATAATGGATTAGTTCGAGGTGCTTGAAGTGGAAGGCAAAACAAAAGTTGAACTAACATATGCTAATAATAACCATGTAAGTTTTTCAATATTAAGATTTAAATCTTTTCAGTTTGAATGAATGTAAACATGACAAATGTTTAAATTAAGGCAAATGCTAACTTGTGCTCTCAAGGACACATGTTAAGGAACTCATTATAGAAATATACGTATCAAAAGTCGTGCATTCAACTTCTTAAAAATTTAAATATTATGTTTTTCAATGCAAAGTTGCTTTTTTTAGGTTTCTTAACATGTGCCCTTATGACACATTTCTTAAACGTGGATTTTGAAATTGGAATAAATGTTGGACCACTTATAGATGCTTTAATGCAACATTTGTATGTCAGAGTTGTGTTATTGTATGTCAGAGTTGTGTTATTGAAGATACATGCATCATTCAACATGGTCCAAAATATAATTTGATACATGAGGTGAGACTCTCTAAATACTACATATAGCACATCATCAACAACTCACAATTACAACAGAATTTCATTAGTCAGACTCATCATATACGTCATCATTAATCAACATTATTCAACATCATGTTTTCTTCATTACCCAACATCGTCATTACTCAACATTGTCATTTCTCAACATTGTCATTAAAACCTGCACTCAACATTGGCTCCTCTTATTTACTACGCACTTCATTCTAATGGCAACGCTTCATACATCGTTTCTAGTTTAAGGTTTTTACCTCGCCAACTACCGTTCTTCCTATCACTTTTATTCCTCTTACTAATACAACATTATATCACCTTACTTCGTCTCATCATTAATGATCATATTGGGCACTAATCCATATCACCATTAATAGACTCTTTACTCCTCATCCCGACTAGATTATAACCTAGTACTTTGTCTTACATTCATCGTCATTTATGACCTCAATTATCTTCATCATTCATTACCTCACTCTAACTTAGGTACTTATTGCTCCGGTGATTTATTATCTTGTCGCTTCACTATTATTATCCCTAACATCATTCATTACTTAACACACAACATTCCATCCCCGTTCTAATTCATTTTTTGATTCTCTCAACATCATCTTAAATCAATGACACTATTCATTTTAACTTAAGGTCGTTTACTTTACCATTATCATTATTTCTAACATTACCCTTACTTAATTCAAAAACCTAAACTAGTTTTCCTCAATTCTCATCTTTCAACTTCATCTTTTAATTCGTTCATCATAAATCTCACATCATAACAGCAACATCATATTAAGAATTAAACACTCCTGTCATATATTAAGATACCCTAAAGTGCAAAGATTCTCCCCTTACCTCGAATTCTCCAAAAATGCGACGTTTGTCTCTCTTCTCCTTAACTAGGGTTTCCTCCTCTCCTCTCTTCTCCTCTTTTCTTTTCTCTGGTTCAGCAAGAGCGTTTATTTTGATTTTTTATCTCTCAATTTATACTAGGAAATTGGGCTATTCAACAATTATTAATTTTCCTTTCCTCAACTTACCATAATTTTACTTATTCCTCCCCCAGTTATTTTATTACTTCTACTCTGCACCTCCCACTTCTATCTTCTCATTATATTAATCCTCATCACCTATCAAATCACAATAATAAATAAAACTCCATCTATTTAACCTCATTAATTTAATAAAATAGAAATTTCGGGTGTTACATCGGCCCCGGTGGTTTCCAACACTAAGCGGATCTTGCAATCATTAATTTTTTTTTAATTTTTTAACCGTCTATTTTTCTTTAAATGAAAATTTCCATCTTTTTTAGAAATGTAGAGAATCATAGTACGATTATTTTTGTCCGGTTCATACTCTTGTTTTTTCACGTTAGTTTAGTGGGTTCATACTCTTACGTTAGTTTAGTGGCTAAGCCGACTTGAGGGGTTAGTTAGGGGGAACAATAATAACCATTTAAATTCATATTATAAATAAATATATATTTAGATAATCTTCTTTTTTATATAAATATTTAGTTAATATGACAACACATAACAAGATGCTTGAGACTTAATCTTGCAAATTGCACAACAAATAGAAACTACCTCTAAAATATTTGGTACTTTTCGGGATCAACCGGAACCTAACCTCATAAACCATCTAAATGCTATCAACTTGGTCAAGAGGGAAAATTTAGACAACTCTAGTGATGAATGTAGCAACAAAAGGCAGGGGAAAAGAACCTTAACAACCACAACTCTCACCCAAAAATTTAAAGATGTCGTAAATATAAATTCATAATTTACTGAAGATGGCAATCTAATAAAAGTGGTTCAGCAAATGGCACCTTTTTTAAAATTTCTTCAAGACATCATAGCAACAAAAAAGAAGAAATTGGGCTAACATAAAAAATGATATTAGCTTATAAACAAAATAACAAAAAATGTGCATTTAATTAATTTTATTGACGTGTTCAATTAAGATTGCAAGGATAAAATTGAAATAAAAAAAAAAGTTATAAGCTCATGACAATATGTAATAAGCTCATGTAAAATTGACTTCTCAAAAATATGTTATAAGCTCATGAAAACATGTTATAAACTCGAGAAAAATGTAAAATTGACTGCTACCAAATAGGCCATTTTTAATTGTACAAACTTATAAGCCATAAACTCAAATTTATGTATTACCAACCAGTCAAATTAACCATAAAATCCGGGCATTCCCATGGCGCACAAAGTTGAAAACATGAGCGCCAAAAACCATATGAATATTGTATTATCTATGGTACCTTACAAAAAACAAAATCTCCATCCAGTACATAATAGGAACGGTATATATGATCATAACAAAGGTATAAATCAGAAGCTGAAACTGATGGCACATAGAATTAGTGTCTCCATTACAATTAGGGCAACGCATCCAAACACAATATAAAGCTCAAAAAGTATTAAACATCCCACGAAATAAATTCCTACTACAATTGTAGCCACCATTACGTCCTAAACCACAATACATGAAACACAAATTTAAGTTGTTTCGGAAGAGGACCCAGAAATAAAAGCTAGATAATATTCACCCCTGCATCCAGAAATACCGACCCAAAATACTCCCAAAAAGTATTATGCCTGCAATGATAGAAAACCAGGGAAATAATAAGCGACCTCAATTCTTTCTCGTGTTTTATAGCCAAGAACTAAGAAGGCTGGCAAACAATATTTAGAATAATGTAATTAAAAAAATGCAAATTTTGAATGAAGACGAAATAGAAGCAAGTAGAATATGTTTAGGTGCTCAGAAGGGGGGAAGTCCCCCAGAAAAAGACTACTAAGTAAACCAACCCCTAATAAGTATTGCATAAGTAGGGATGATGGGAAAATAATGATGCATCTAGATGCCTAGAGTATGGGTGTGAGCTTAACTTCTCTACCATGTCTATCAAACTACAAATTTACATCTAAAAAAAACATTTATTGTGCATTTCAAAAAGGTTTAGATTCTAAACCACAAGATATATTTCTAGTTCTTGTAAAATTGGAAATATATTAACTTTGGTCCCATATACACATTTATACAATTTCATACTTGCATTTAACCAAAAAGTAAATAAATTAGTCTCACGAGTCCCAAATCAGGGACTAAAAGCACTCAATTATTGCATATCAACATTTTTCTGGGACAAGAACATTTTTAAGTGTTAAAAAATAAAAATAGAGGAGGGAGAAAACCAATAGCTACCTTATTGGCAATGTTGTTGGAAAGCCAGTCCAGACCTTCATAAAGACCCTCCCCAGAGGTGGCACAAGTGCTCTGTATGTACCTGGGAGACCCGGAAGCGTTTGTTAGAACACAGTAGGATGTCTATTAACACCAAATACTACATGTAGCATTATCAAATTATTTACCAGTGGCGCTGTCTGAGAGAGTGGAGACCCAGCTTGTCAGTAATCTCAGCTGCATTCATTGCATTGGGAAGATCTTGTTTGTTGGCAAACACAAGCAACACTGCATCTCTCAGTTCATCCTGAAATTATAATTAAAATAAAGGTTTAAAACATTGTCATTTTACAAGAACACAAAAAAGAGAACAAAGAACATGGACTCAAGGACACTGATAATTATTTTCATGAACATTTTATACATTGAAATAGACACAGAACTACATTCAATCAGAAGCAGTAAATTCATAGGGTATTTGACTATGAAAAACTGATCATCAACTACCAAAAGACAGATTAATATACAGCAGTCATCAGAAAATATGATCCAGCAAAAACATGGATTAATTAACAGCAACAATGATGAAGGGACATGCTTCCCATAAGAAGCTCGACAGAAATTCATCTTCATCCACAGAGACACGCATTGAACCAGTGAACATTATGATCTAGAATCATGTATCAGTATCTCTACCCAAATCAGAGTTGTACAAGCAACACATCTTCATAAATCAATTTGATTCCTATATCTTTCCTCTGTTGTCAAAGTGGAAAAGCGACGCGGCACGGTATGCAGGCGCGTAGCGGCCGCTATTTCATGACGCGGACACTAAAATTAAAAATTATATTATTAATTAAGGATTAAAAAAGTATGAAAATAATATATTTAGTATTAATAGTAAATGAAAAATTAAAGATTATTAATTTTTTTATTATTAAATACTATTATAAAATGTATTTAATAATTAATATTAATATAAATGAAGCATATATTTATTAATCTAAATGAAAATTTATTTTGTATTAATATTTAGTATTAATACCATTGTTATTTACTTATATAAAATATGTAAGCTTTAGTCATTGGGCCTAACTTAGTCATTGGCAACACTCTAATACAGAATCTACACTAACCCTAGCTTCTTTCTCTCTCTCTCTCCCAGCAGCCTCACTTTTTCAGATCTACTTTCCTTCTCCCAGCCGCCACACTTGTTATCACAGATCTACTTGCCTTCTTCACTTTTCTCATGATTCTTCTACATAAATAAAAGTATGGAAATCACAATCATCTTCTCTTCATCATTTTTATTCCCAGATCTCTACTCATTCTTCATTTTGACTGTAAAAAGGACTATGCGCCCGCTTTGACCCGATTTTCCCGTTTCGCACCACCAAAACGCGGCCGCTATTGACAACAGAGTATCTTTCTATCTCAATTCTCAACAAATTTGTGGATGGAAAGAAAATATAGCACAACATGCCAAACTAAATATAAGAAAAGTACCTCATTCAACATCCTATGTAGCTCATCTCTGGCCTCAACAACTCTATCCCTGTCATTGCTGTCAACGACAAATATAAGACCCTGAGTGTTCTGGAAGTAGTGCCTCCACAAGGGACGAATCTGTAGAAGAAAGCACAAGTCTTTAGCCACATACTAAAATATCTTGTGAAGTACACTATTTTCAAAATGAATTTGAATAAAATACCTTGTCCTGGCCTCCGACATCCCAAACAGTGAAGCTAATGTTCTTGTATTCCACAGTCTCCACATTGAACCCTAAATTAAAATATATAAAAAATAAATTAATGAATACAAATAACAGGATTTCAACCTTTCTACGAAGCACTCTTGCAAAAATAAAATTAGAATAAGCTTTTTAGAATAATCTTTTGATTACATGAATATTTTAAATAAAGTTTCCCATCAAGTTTAAAATAAACATGAATGAAATTACATGTTAAGGGTAACAACTCCATAAACACGAATGAACTTAACAATCTACAAACCAAATGCATATTTCAATTGAGAAGCTTTTGTAAGGTAGAACATAATCCAAACAATGTCATTATAGTTGTTTAACAATATTTGCACATCTAACATCAAGCACACATGTTAAACAATATATGACATAAAGTTAGGGATTTCATTGTTAAATATAAAGGCAAACTTCTTCACAGATTTAACAATGTGTGGACCTCTAGATCACATTCAATGTTAAACAATCATTGAGTTAACATGCAAAGAAGTCGGTTATATAGCAAAAGACCAAAACAATCAATACATACAGATAATTCTACAAATGCCAACCAGGATAAAACCTATAGTGAACTACATAGCACCGACACTTCAGACCAAATGTGTGTCTAGTGAGATTACGTTCAATTATGTAATTTTTCTCAAATAATGATCGGTGTCAACATGTCTGTGTGTCCATACAAAAGCAAAACTTGCAAATCAAAATTCAAACAGGTAAATAACAATTATGATATATGAATCTAGCTAACAACAAAAGTCGAACCGAGAAACTTACCAATAGTAGGGATGGTGGTGACAATTTCTCCAAGCTTGAGCTTGTAGAGAATGGTGGTCTTACCAGCCGCATCGAGACCAACCATCAGAATTCGCATTTCCTTCTTCGCAAATAACCGACTGAACAGCTTCGTGAATGTTAACCCCATTTCTCCTTCACTTCCTTGATCAAACCTAATTTTCAATCAAAGTTTCAATAACAAATCACCAAAACATAAACATTATTCATAATTTCTTCACGCAAATCAAATTAAATCCTAAATCAAAACGCTAATACAACAACAAAGTGCATCGACATCATCAGATTCAACCAGATCTCACGCTAAACAAGAAAAATATTAAAGAAAGTAACATGAAAAATCGATTTTGACTGTTGATCGGATCGCACAGAATAAAATTACAAGATCAAATGAAAAAATCGATAAAAGAAGAAAATTAACTGAACGATGAAAAACAGAAGGATCTGAATAGATCGAACGAATGGAAAAGGAATCGATTTGCATGAAGAGATTGGATCTGAGATTTGAATTTACCTTGGAAGAAGAAAAGTTGATGTAGCAGAAATCGCAGAGACAGAGAGAGAAGGGTGAGAAGAATGCTTTGCAACAACGCGGAATAGGAATTGAGAAGTGTGCGAGATTTGATTTTATTACGTCAAAAGGGTACCATAACTTTTATTTTTTTTGCTTAAAATAAAATAAAACAAAATAATGGATTGCATTTTGTGACATAATGTCGCATCATATTAACCAATCCAATTGCGATAATCATACTTTTTTTATAAATAGTTTTTTAAATATAAAATTAGTTGAATTTACGTATGTGTTACAATTCAATTGGTCAATGTACATCATATTTTCCACTTTAATGTTGTTGAAGTGCTAAAATATATCAATTTTTTTTGTCGTCGTTTTCAATTTTATCTCTTCATTTAAATTACTAATGTATTTTTACGGTGTTGGCCATGTTGCATATATAATATTTACTATTTGAGTTATATATATTATATATAAAGAGAATATATGATTTTGAGCTGCCTTTTTAACTTTAAATTATATCTTTAAATAAATTTGGTGTAGTTTGTTGATATGTTTTTTCTAGATAAAAAATAATAATTTTGTAAAAAAAATTATGAAAATTAACAAGGAGAAGGCAAGTGCACAAAAAACAAAATAAAGTATAATTTTTTATGTTTGAATTATGAGTAAATAATTAAGTTCGTTGAAAACATATGTTAAAACAAATGTAATTTATTAAAGTCCTGATTAAATATGACAAAAATTTATGTGTATTTTATTTAGATGTTTATACCACCTAAAATTTTAGAAATAGTTATAACATCAAATGAAATATTTAACGGATAATATACAATAGTGTATGTATTTTTCTGAGATATTTATCCTAAATAGAAAATAAATTTTTAAAAAATAGAAAAGAGGTAAACAAAAATATAATAGGAGTTCTCTCAAAAAAAAATATAATAGGAGTGACACGTGTACAGAAAAGATAAAATAATTATATAATATTATTTAAAATTGGATTATGATGAAATAATTATATTTATTAAAAAAATATGTTAAAATATTAAAAATTAATCAAAAACTATTTTTAATATTATAAGGGCATATTCCCAAAAAAAAAATGATAAATAAGAGGGCATTATCAGACCTAAATATGAAGTCTAACGATCAAATTAAATACCTCCATATACACAGACAATGAGTAGGACAAAAGGATGATCCAAAAACGGATTGACTATAAGTGGTCTCAAATTTGAAGATTGTTGTATACACATTTGTTTGGGTTGAAAAACACATATAAATTACTCAAATGTCCTTTAACAGTTAACTGCCGAATTATGGAACCGGCTGCAGTTAACTACCGAGGAAAACTTCGGTAGTAAAACTACCGAGGAAAACTTCGGTAGTTAACTGCCGAGGAAACTTCAAACTTTTTTTTTGACAAAAACCTTAAATTGTCATTATTAATATTTATTGATTTTGAATGTTTCAATCATTATTTTGGTACGTTTCAAACGATTGCAATATTATACTTATGCATATATATTTTAATATGAATATCATTTAAATCTTGACCAAAAAAATAAATAGCATTTAAGTCCTCAAAAAACATTTCAATGAGTGTAAAAATTAAGCATTTGAATATTGTTTTGCAAATTACTTAAATAAAAAATCGTTGTGCACAATTATTTTAATGGTGAAAATATAACAACATACTATACCTTAAAAAAAAAATCGTTGTGCACAATTATTTTAACGATTTTTTTATTTTTATTTAAGTAATGTGCAAAACAATATTCAAATGCTTAATTTTTACATTAATTTAAATGCTATTCTTATTAAGATATATATGCATAACTATAATACTGCAATTGTTTGAAACGTACAAAAATAATGATTGAAACATTCAAAATCAATAAATATTAATAATGACAATTTATGGTTTTTGTAAAAAAAAACAGGTTTGAAGGAAGTTTCCTCGGCAGTTAACTGCCGAAGTTTTCCTCGGTAGTTTAGTGCCGAAGTTTTCCTCGGTAATTAACTACAGCCGGTTCCATAATTCAGCAGTTAACTGCCGAAGAACATTTGAGTAATTTACATGTGTTTTTCAGCCTATACAAATGTGTATACAACAATTTTCCTCAAATTTAGCTATCTTTACCATGTTATTTGATGTCATTTGAAGGGTGGAGAGAGAACACTAACATTGATGCTTTTCAACAACTCTCATAGGTTCAAACTAAACTTGAACACAACAAAAAACAATTACACAAAATGTAAAGCTTAAATAGGATAATACGCGATATGTCAAACAGCAAATCATCGGTGGTGGGCAACACATTCAGATTTGTGGTTGCAGTAGCCATGATGTTGGTGGGGGTGAGGGTACAGGTTTCAGGGCGCTTTTTTTGTTCAGATATTATTTAGTGATTGTTTTGAATTATTCCATTGCACTTTTAGTTTATAAACGACTGATGCCAGATTGCCAGTTATACAATCTTAGTATAAGGTTGACCCTTCCCATCATTTGTGAAAGTTTAAAAAAAAAAAAATTGGACTGTTTTTTCAAATCCAATCTTGCATAACTGTATAACTAAATGCATACTTTTGACACCAGGAAACATTACCCAGCTGGCCAGTTCCATCTAAACAACACAATTTATTCTTTCCAAATAAATCCAGTTAAGCCCTATGCATTACCCCCCATCCCATCCACAGATAAAACATTAACAGTAATCAAATTACCCTGCTATCTTGCAAACAATATAAATATAAACAAATTCCCCATCAAAAACTCATTATATATTATGTATGAAAACTATAAGTAGAACTCGAGGCACATTTAGTTGTATCTCAACTACAACTATGGGCATTGCATTGAAAACCAATAGATAGCGCATAAGTATTACAAAGCCCATGAAACAAATTTCCACTACAATTTTAGGCACCATCATCCTAAACCACAATACATAAAGTCATAAACACAAATTCAAGTTGTTTCAGAAGACAACCAAGAAATAAAAGCTAGATAATATTTTCCTCTGCATCCAGAATTACCACTCCACAAGACCCAAGAAGCAAAGCTAGATAATATTCACCCCTGCATCCAGAATCACCAATCCACAATACTCCCGATAAGCATTAAGCCTGTAAGGCAAAAAGAATTAGGAAAAAAATTCACCCAAGTGATTCCAGAGATCACACTTACTTTTTCTGGAATGAATTAGAGGAACTAGTAAGGACAAGTACTATTAATGCTTTTTTTGTTTTAAAGAATACAAGAATAGGGTAAGAACCACAAAGACACATTGCACAGTGCACTTTTGCATATACTTTCAATGAGCTAAAGCTTTACATTTTTCATTTGGTAAGCATTATATTCAAATCAACATTTGTACAAAAAGGGAGTAAACCAATTATTACCTTATTGGCTATGTTGTTGGAAAGCCAGTCCAAACCTTCATAAAGACCCTCCCCAGAAGTTGCACAGGTGCTCTGGATGTACCTGGAAGAACCAGAAGAGTATGTTAGATCTCAAAAGACTCCAATCAATACTGGACACGAAGTGCTTCATCATCAAAATACTTACCAGTGGCGCTGTCTCAGAGAGTGAAGACCCAACTTGTCAGTAATTTCGGCAGCATTCATTGCATTTGGAAGATCTTGTTTGTTGGCGAACACAAGCAATACTGCATCTCTCAGTTCGTCCTGAAAAGATAATTAAAATAAACGTTTTCAAAATGTCTCATTTTATCTCATTCACAAACATAAAAAAACAGAAAGCAAAAGAGCAAGGAGACTGATGATTCTTTTGTGATACTTGTACACATTAAAGTTGAGATAGAAGCTCATTCAAAATTAGAAGCACTAAACATCCTAGGAAATTTACAAGAACTGGTGATTCAACTCCTAATATGTACAACAAAATCACAACAGATAAGAGTTATCAGAAATTATGATCCAGCAACAGATAGCATCTTGTATTAAACTCATGAGTATCAAAGTCACAGTGGTAGTAGATACAGGAAAATGTTTGACATTTCCTTATTAAAACAGAGTATTGCTTACACAAAACCCAAAAAGAGATCTTTGAATATGTTGAGACTACATAAAAAAATATTCTTCATAGGTCGACGATATGATTCTTAGACCAGTCAAAATTAACTACTCTAGTTAAAGGTGCTTCCTTTCAGCCACATACGAGTGATCCTAAACATGGTCTATATTAATGAATTCCCTAAATTTGTCATAGGAGCATCTAACATGAACAAATATGAATGTGAAGACATGGCATCAAAGGCCCAAATAATTCAAATAAAATTAAAGTACCTCATTCAACATCCTATGTAACTCATCTCTGGCCTCAACAACTCTATCCCTGTCATTGCTGTCTACAACAAATATAAGACCCTGAGTGTTCTGGAAGTAGTGCCTCCATAGGGGGCGAATCTGTAGAAGAAAACACAAGTATTCAGCCACTGATTTCCAAGACAATTCTCAGAGATATGTTCAGTTATTTACACTGAAATCTTGTAAATTGCAACTAAACATAATGTACTGCAAAAATTTACACCTTGTCTTGGCCTCCAACATCCCAAACGGTGAAGCTAATGTTCTTGTACTCCACAGTCTCCACATTGAACCCTAAAACAAATCAATAAATAAATGTTCAAGCATCTACACAACAGCGTCACAATAATTCAGCAATCTGACACAATGCACAATAGTATTATAATAATGACCAATAATCCATCATAGAAAGCATTGTCAAAAGTAATATTGTAGTTGTTGAGGAGTATTTGGAAAGTGTTGTCAATCGTGGATAGCAGAAAATAGTGGATTGTTAAATTCCACTTTGTGCTATAGCACAACTGTAACCGCTGTTTGATAACATTTTATACTAAATAAGGTATTAACCGTAGAACAATAGTGTTTGTTCAATTTCTGCTATGCTATAGCTGCTATTTAACAACACAGTATAGACATCAGGTCTCAAAGCATCACACATTACTTCCTCCATTCCATTTTGATTGTTAATTTTTTAGAGGAAAAAATAGTTCTTATTTATCTACCATTTTGATGGTTACATAACTACTTTTTGTCGATCATACCATTATCTTATCAATGAAATTCCACTTACATTAATGAAAAATAGACAAAACACTAAATGAATGGGTGGGCCAATAAAAGGTAATGATCATTTGAAAGTTGCTTATTAAATTGTAAATTAAAGTTAATTCTTGGTTTGTGTAAAACAAACTTAAAAGACAAGCATATACGAACTAAGGGAGTACATGGCATTGGCATCTAAAATGACCAACATACTTTGGGATCTCAGAGTTAAAAACATAAAATTTAAAGGTTTCTTCATATATATAGTTCCATTTCAAAGATCACTGAGGTAATTGGCCTAGAACTCAATTATATATGGCATGTCCTAGATAATTAAAACATGAAGATAACTTTAATCTATGTTTGGTATAATAGTTGGTACGCCAAAATCACAACGAGCCATAGTGACTTTGACAAACCTACTGTGACACCAAACATGCCTGGCATTCCCACTATGATATCAAACATGTAGATCAAACTGATACTGAACAAACACATATTCTCACATCTACATATAAAAAGCATATAGTAACAGAAACTTACCAATGGTAGGGATGGTGGTGACGATCTCTCCAAGCTTGAGCTTGTAAAGGATGGTTGTCTTACCAGCTGCATCGAGACCAACCATCAGAATTCGCATTTCCTTCTTTGCGAATAACCGACTGAACAGCTTCGTGAATGTTAACCCCATTTCTCCTTCACTTCCTTGATCCGACCTAATTTCACAGTCAAATCAAAATTTCAGTAACAAAAAACAAAAAGAGAATCTTATAAAATTATTCACAATTTCTTCACGTAAATCTACTAAACTAAATGAAAAATTTGAAAGAAAAAAAAAGTAGCATGCAAATCGATCGCACGGTAACAATTTGGAAACCGATCGCAATGAAAGAAATGAAATAAGAACAAAACAATAAGAGAACAGAATGAAAATGGATCGGAAAAAGTATAGAAACGGAAGGATCTAAACGGTTTGATCCGAAAACCCTCAGATCAAAGCATTGAGAAAAAATACCGATTTCGTTTGAAATTGAAGTGCTATTGAAAAACAAAGTGAAAATCTAAAACCGATTTGAATGAAGGGAATGGATCTGAGATTTGAATTTACCTTGGAGATGAAAGCTTCGGGTACGTACAGAGATGAAGGAAGCTTTGTTCCAACGCTTAATATGGGAAAAGAAAGAGAGGAAAAAAAAGGATAGCACCGGGATTATTTATTTATTTCATTCCCTTGGTTGAAAATAACGAAAAAGACCCTTCATCAAGATTCTGCTTTCGAACCTTCTAAAGCCAAATAGGAGTGACTACTTTATTATTTTACCAGTAATTAGGATTTTTTTTTGTGTAAAGCTTGATTATACAAGATACTAGGATGTTTTTTGTTTTAATAAAAAAATTGATTGCAATATTTATTTGTTAATCAACTACACCTAAGGTCAATATTTAATTGTGGTATAACGCATCTCATATCATATTATAGTCAAAGTCTTCTCCGTTGAAAATGCTTTTACAATTGTAACTATTGTCATTTAATTATACTCATAAGCTAGTGGTCCTAGCTTGGGATCTGGAAGTGTGCTCCTTCATGAGGTCTCAGATTTGATTCTCTCTAGTATCAATTTAGATGAGCTAGTTTAGCTTCTTCAAAAAGAAAAATTATATTCATAAGCTAAAATAATGTGATAGATTGTCAAGTTGAACTTTTTTTTTTAAAGCCTGTACTATATCTAAATATGTGTTATTTCGAAACGAAGTTCGAAAGCAATTTAGCAAATGTTTGGAAACGCGGTGAGAGGTTCTAAATTCACGACGGAAATTCACATTGAAGCTGAAGCTATAAATAGGAGCTTCTGAAGCTACATTCACATTGAAAATGTGTATCCAAGCATTCACTTAGATGTAGCAAAAAAAAAAAAATCACTTAGATAGTTTACGCAGCTCAACTTATTTTTAGGAGGGTATATATTATCCAACACAAGTGGATTTGATATTTATGTTCCTTGTATTTAAATGAATATCTGACCATACATGTCAATACCATAAGTTTATTGATAGGAACCCAAATTCAAGCGACACATTATATTATTAGTCGAAATAAGAACTATTACAGGGAATGATTTCTATACTCGCAAAGCAAGAGCTCCTCGGAGGAGAGATGCCATACTATCTCTCTCTGCTCAAGTTCACAAGGCATCTCCCCCTTATCCACATTTTCCTCTCTATAAACCAGCCACATCAATAGTCGTAGACTTTTCAATACTCAACACACTGGTTGGTTCTAGACCCAAACCTAACCCAGTATCTTACATTCATCATTCTCATTGAGGACGTTCATGTATGTACACACACTTCAAAAACAAATAATCGCACCTCTAGATTTTACCCATCCGGAAGTGGAAAAAATACTGTTTTTTTCTTTCTTTCTAGTGTCCAGACGGGTAAATAAAAAGAATGGTTTTTTTTTTTCTTTCTGGATGGGATAAACTCAGACGGGAGCTGTTTTTAAGAACCATGAAGATGGAAAAAGAAGCTCTCTAACCTACATTGCAAGTTTCCCAGTGTTAATAAATGTGCCCCTTATCCCCATATACTCTATAGCAGATATAAACTTCCATTCAATTCAAGTGCATGATGTATCAAATCAAGGTATACAGAATGTACATGAATTAAAAAAGAGTCGCACTTTTCAATATTCACAATCCAAACAGATGCAATTTTGGTAATTTATCTCTGGCCTATTTGGCAAAAAGTATGGGATCATAGCTGAAGTTATTTACATAATATATGTTGGTTAGTGACTAGGTAGGTAAGTGGGCTTCTATACGAATGGCAAAAGGCTAGTTTACCCTAAACGACCATTAGTTTGCAAAGGATAAAAGTTTTACAAGTTATGATGTATCTTAATACAACTATATCCAAAAGAATGGAAAAGTATTAATTTATCTACACATTTGCAGACAACCTCACTGCCAACAGGATAATTAGTTGTGCTAACAGCTGACATCACAGCTGCGACTTGTGTCTGATGTCTCACTCTCCTTATGGACTTCCAAGAGAAGATAAAGCTGCACACGTTATACACCTGCTTCAGAAGCCTCCAGACAGCATCAGATGCTGTAAAGTGGAAAAAAGTGAGAAAATATGAGGAAGAAGCCCGAGGGAAACATCCATTTTCAATTTGTCAAGCATTGAGAGATTTTCAGTAGATAAGATCATTCTGTTTTAAGGAAACAACTATAAAGAATAGAAAATGTTGTAGATCCACTCAAATAGGAATGAAAAATGCACAGTATTATTATGTTCCAAATAGTGCCAATGATCATGTTGGTATCTTGTTTTCAAAAAGCAAGGACAAGCAGTGATTAAGTTTTAATTTGAAGTTCTAAGTCATGCCATACAATTGCCAGAAAAAGCAATGAAATCCATCAAAATTATAGGTGTATACTGAATGTAACTAGAGCTTACCTGGTTAATAACAATAACTTAATGAAACCCAACAGATACAGATATCGGGGTTATCTCCAATATTGAGCCCAACGATGAATGGTCTCAACCATCTGAGGGAACAATGCACTCACGCTTTCGTTGATAAGATCCTGGAAGAAATGTATGCAGGCTTCATCATCCAAGTCCAACCGAAACTTTTCCTGGAGCTGTACAACAAGAAAGTCTTGGTATAAGAACAAAAGCACAGTTGTAACCTATTTACTGAAACAGGAGATAACTCACTTTAAGAATCCCTTTTTCAGGATCAGAAGCTATGTCAGGAATATTGGAACCCGCCATTAAGTAAAATAGATTTAAAATTAGGTTACTGGATTTCCGAAGAATGTTGTATGCTTCACAACAATAGGATTTGAACCTTGTATAATATTGGCTGCAAGAGCACAAGGAAAAAAAAAACACCGTCTCATAATTTAAGCCACAAAATCACACAAGCAATGTGTTGAAATCTGAAGTGAATCATGGAAACTTTACCTTTCAGCTCCACCCATAGCCTCAACCATTTCCTTGCAGAGCTTCATTGGTGGTGGAAATGGCTTAGGATCTCGCCCAAGAATAAAACCAAAATCAACATGGAAAAGGCTTCCATCGTCTCTTAGGAGGAGGTTGTCCAAGTGCCTAACAATAGCAAACTATCACTTCAAATTGGGAGAAATTATAGATTAAGTGAACAATGTAACATGCCAATTTCATAAATTATAGAATAACATGTCAATTTCTTAACTAAAAGTTGTGAGGGGAGGACTTGGATGCCTTTTATGAGTTACATACTTTATAAATTTAAGGAAAATTACACTCACCTTCTATGAGGTATGTTTAAACAAAACAGTAGCCTTCCTATTTTTTAAATGAGAATGCTCACCACCCTTATTTGTTGGAGAAATTGCACACACCTCTCCTCAATTCTGTTTAGTGACACCACCTCTACTTTTACATAGTAGAGAGAAGGTTTGTGTAATTGAGTGGAGATCGTTATCTCTTACAATATATAGTGTATGTGTCATTTCAGCATACTCCAAGGAGGTGAATGCAATTTTCCCTAAATTTAACAACTCAATTTGAGAAAAACTCGAAACAGTTGAGATAATTTTTTCTTAGAGTATTGAGTGAAGATTTTGACATTACCAAACTAAGTTTATGTATCTATTTTTAATCAATTAAATTTTATTACCAAGAGAAAAATAGAAACAACACCAACAGAGAAAGAGACATCTTCCTCAGAAGCTGAAAAAAGTAAAACAGGTAAAAAGAAAATCAAAGAAGTAACATATAAGATATAAACACGGTCAGTAAGCATAATTCATTTTCTAAAGGAAACGGGAAAATTTTCATTAAGTAGATTGCCAAAAAGCAATGAAGACGACCCTATCCAAGAACAAGGGAAAAGGATACACATATTCATAAAGATGTTCAAATCACTGAACTAAACAAAGCAGAAAATTTTATGATGACACATCAGAAACTATTCAAATCCTGACTGTAGAAATTTCTTTTTGACAACACAAGGTATGTTAAATTTCAACACCAAACAGACAAACTCCCCCATTTTCTGATTGACTATATCCCTGGTCCAAATCTACCCAATCGTAACAACCAACGCCACCACCATTTTACAGGGTGTGGGGGCCTTGGAAGATATTGGTGCAACTGTGCAAATAACACAGCATCATATTACCAACACAAAATAAGAAGTACCAAAACAACATATGAATATCACTATTAGACAAAAAATATGAATAAAATCAACAATCACCCACCTGTCTCCAATACCAAGTATATATGTAATAACGGAGTAGCCAGCACAACTTTTTATAAACGTTTCAAGACAGTTGGCTGTAATTCCAAAAGGTCCATGATCATCGGGATGAAAATTCTGCAAATAGCTTATGATGCTGCGATGCTCCGATAAAATCTAGACATGAGAGGGTTACATATTAGTCAAGCAACTGGTAGATTGAATATGCTAAAGTCAACATGATCATGTACGGATCATCAAAATAATTGTCCAATAAAGGGAGGAAAAGAGAGTTGAGGATACAGCTAAAAAATGCAATTAATAAACTTCAGTACCCAATAATATCAAAGCAACCCTAAAAAGAAACTACCAACTGACATGCATTTTGTAAACACCCTCCTCTAAATAAAAAAAAGTAAATGATAAAAATAAAATCTTTCATAAAAATACTAGCAAGTAAACTTAAAACTTTCTCCAATAAAATTTTGCAAATACATTAATCAACTGTCCATTTGAAAAACACTGCTTTACAAAATTCCAGAGGTTTTTTAACATTTTCTGTAAGTGATAAGTTAAATGCTTAAAGATAATGAATAAATATTAATCCAATCTAATAATTTCAAATTATTTAAAAAAGTAAGCAGATATGAAATAAAGGTAAAAAAATCATTATTCATGACATGCAGACCGAGATATCAGCTTCGAAGCCATTGAAAGTTATCAAAGTAAATAGATTTACTACTATATATCAAATATTTCACATTTAAATTATACAACAATAATAAAACCAAGTCTTTGACAAGAAATATCAATATGGAAGAAACTAAAACACTTAAAACTAAAAAATAACAATATAGAAGAAAATTCAAGTTACAAAAAGACAAAGCAGTGACTGCATACTAATAAAGAAAAAGCGTTAAAAAAAATGGCTCTACCTGCGCCAACGAACGGGATGGAATGAACTCCAACATGCCTTCATCTTGCCCAGTTGCTAGAACCTTGTATGGCGTTAAATGCAGGTCAAGATTTTCTAACTTTAGCAATCGATCCATTAATGATACCATTTGAACAACCTACAAAAAGAAAAATATTTATGTAACTAAACTCGTGTTTCCTGAACATCTATCTCCAAATTCATGAGATAGAGTTTGTGTGTTTGTCAAAGCACATGGGCAGGAATGTGTTTTGGTGCACCATTACACACATGTAGACAGATATCCAATTGCAAGCATACACACAGAATATAAGAAGAAGGTTTTGCAGGAATACCAATTGGTCCTGGCGAAGATCATCCCCCTTCTTAAATATAATTTTACAGGTTCCACCATTTGCTGTTTTAAAAGTAAGGCGCAAAGGATGCAATGCACTTTTAAATATTGTTGACTCTGAGGGCACAATCCCAGTGATGAGCACATCTGGTGTCAGAGGTGATCGTATTGGCTACAGAAGAAACATAGCATCAATAATTGTTGACGTTAAATAGTTTCTCCAGATGTATCATTCATTTAAGCTTGGAAAATAAAAGAAGATGAACAATAAATGACTCCACAGCATCATCTTAGACCAATACCTCATCAAAATAGGTAAGTTCACTAAGAAGACCAGAGAGTAGCTGTCTAAGCTTTTCAATCTTCTTCTGTGTATTACCTCGGACATTCCTGACATCTCTAGTGATTGAACACAACTGAGCAGTTACTTCTGTCTGTCGTACTAAACTCTGCCAACGTTTAAATCCATCTTCCTCTCCGTTCGCACCAGCTCCCATCTGAGATGTGAAAGTGCATAAGCCAGGTTACATACGCAACTTTTCTGGTTCAAGAACGAATCTCTTATGTTAAAATAGGAAAATATTTCTACTGTGGCAATACAAATGAAGCAGAAACGGCTTAGCTATATTGCCAGACTTGCAACATTAAAGGAACACATAATATCCCATCAAACCTATTTTCCAAATACAGCTAACAGGTAAAACAGTTATCATGATAATAAGCAAATACTCAAGTATTAAGAAATTTTTGCAAGTTCACACCTTCATCATATACTCCTCCAGAATTTCATATGTGCAGTAAAACCTTTTTGCATATGTAGGGTCATAAAGTTCAACAGCCACATACCAGCGAAGAAAGCTTGCCAATTCAATATTGCTTAATGCTGTAAAAAATTACAAGTTTCTTTCAGACTAAGAGCCAAATACAACCAGAAACAGCACCTGAACTAGCACTTACTACCCCATGCACATACCACGCTGGACAAGAAAATGAGAAAGCCGAGATTTGTCAGATCGCTCGAACCGAAGAGCCTGAACCAATTGAAGCAAGTAACATTGAAGCTCTTCATCATCAGCTCTTTCAAGAACACTCACTGCATAAGCACGGACCTGAAAACAGGTGTACAAATTTCTCCTTGTGAAAAACAAGTTGCAACTGATAAATTTATACCAACTTTAAGGCTTAGACTTAAGTGTGCATTGGCAGTTTGGCATCCTTGCCCCTACATTATCTGTGGGATATAGGGTTATGTTTATGACCCCAATGGTGTTAAACTCATAGCTATATCAAGGGAGCTACACCTTATAACTAACAGACAAATAGGGTTGATTTGCTATTCCTTGTTGAATCTAGTTGTAACTGCAGTGCAAATATCTTATTCAATCCTCGCCTCAGTCCTTCATAATTTTCCTTGTCTATCAAATGATCTTTTTCAGCATTTATATTTAAGACTATATGTAGGAAAATTGAAAAGAAACCTGCTTCTCTATATGTCTGCTGAGAGTAAAATGTATTACACACATGATTAATTTGCAGAGAAAATTATGATAATGATTGATATGTGGAAGGTGTTGATGTCTTCTGCACTATATTGCACTACTAGCCTAACTTACTGACTATAAATAAAAGACCTACACCCACACTGGTACAGTTTCCCAAAATATTTCTACTCTGTAATTACCTCTTCACTTTCAAAAACCGGAGACAAAAGTTCCAGTGCATCACAAACGTCAATCATTTCCCACTTGCCCATCAATTCTAGTGCTTGTTTTGCTTCCTGTTATGAAACCAGTATTCAAATTTCTACAGCTGTTATTAAGTAATAAGAACTGAAGAATATGGAGAAAAACAAAGAGAGATAACAAGATTATTCAAGAAACAAAAAAAATCAATGAACAACAACAATTGGAAAAGTTTTTTCCCATTATAGGAGATAAAAGCATTTGATTATATGAAATCCCAAAAAAGATAGCAGGCAATGCCCTAAATTCACGTTTATAAGCAAATGATTAGAAGGGTCCCTTTCTATATACTTTCCACAACATCTCCTGCAGAACAGAAGGTTAAACACTACAGGAGTAGAAACTCTTTAGAAAATAAATTTGACTCGTGATGAAGGATGTTGATAGGAACTGGTATCTTATTATAATATGTTTAAATTTGGCTTGTAAGGTGAGTAGTGCCTCCTCTTTATAAACTCTTCTCAAGAGTCCTATCTATCCTATGTGGGACTAAATTCACCCCCTCAAAGCCAACACAATGAAGGTGTTGGAGGCTGCAATGAAGGAAAACCAAAGGCCGCAATTTAGGCGACTAGGGGCAGACTGCAATAAAGGTGGAATTTCCAACATAAGAAAACAAAGGAAAGTTCCCTGATTACAACAACTTACAATGCTGCAGGGCTTTGACGGTCTGCTACCCCTAATGCCGAAAGAACCCGGCATTATAACAATTGATAAGAGACCCCTCATTTTCAATCCTCTTATTTATCTACAGGCAACATGCCTAATTTTTCCTTACTATTTCCCTGATTAATCCACCCACCGACTAAGATTTACCTATCGAATGCGCTAGGATTTCCAATTCATTAATAAAACATTGGGCAATGCATAATTTATTTCACTAAATAACAGAATTCTTTTATACCCATTGACGAATAAGAGCAGGATGGAGGAAGCAATGCTTCAGGTTTTGGTAAATTGTTATGAGAATACCTCATTAAACTTGAAGTACCACGTCTATAACACACCAAAAGCCATATATCATAATATTTTTTTAAAAAAACCCAAAGCGATATATCATAATATCTATTAATAACTTCAAAAACATGACAATTGGCTCACCTGTACATCACTCCATTCAACACAACGAAGAAATTTTGTTAGAGCCCTCTTCTCAGACATCAAAGAAAAACGGAATTTCCACAAGAGCTGCCTATCATCTCCACTCAAAGTCCTTGTTGGTGGATACTTCAATATTCGCTGAATGGACCTTGACATAAAAGAGTACACAAAACAGTTAAATGATAGTTAATATTTATATACATGATTAAAAAAGTGCATTATTAAAATACTAACATAAGAAAAGTTGCTCGACAATAGATCAAAGTAGAAAACAATTAGGGGAAAAAGGTTTGTGTCGGAAAGAGAACAGGTAACAATTTACACTTTTCTGGTTTTTGCAACCAAGACAAATGAAGAAACGGTCCCAATATTTTATTTGGCATTTTGATGGCTTATTAAATTTTCATTAATACAGGGTCTAAATCACTTTAAAAATTACTGACCATGGTCCTAGAAGTAGGTACTCCCTCCGTCCCAAGTTATAAGCAAAAAAAACTCATTTTCTTTGTCCCAAATTATAAGCAAAAAAGACCAACTTTTATCATATTTATTGTTTCAAAAAATTATCTTTTCCAAAGGAAAATTAAATGCAAAGTGCATTCAATTTGCTCTCTCTTTCATTTTTTCAATAGCCAATAACCAATGAAAATTGTTTTTTACATCTTCCTATAAAACTTATTTCAAGGATAACACAATAAACTATGTTGCAAACTACTATGTTTTAGTTTTTTTAATAAGTTTATTTTTATTTTTTTTTTGCTTATAATATGGGACGGAGGGAGTACATTACGGAAATTCTTTCACATTAATAGATTATCCTCTGCAATGCTAAACTCCAGATATAAATCTTGACAATGTTTTATTAAAAGTATACATGCAGTTTAGAAACTTAAAAAATACCGGTTAAATCTAAAATCATTTAGTTTGATAATTTAACCAACTGGAATCAGAATCGTGCCAATCTACGAAGCATGATCGCAACAAGCGTTCAGTTTCATAAGTGGGAATGAAACTTCATTTAAATGCTAATTGTGTTTACTTCATAGTTTATGATATGCAACTTAACAATTTAACCATTTGAAGCACTGTAAGGTAAATTCTTCGCAACATTAATCTGATCATAGATATACTAGGGATACCATATATGGACGTGGAAGTTTAAGCTTACTTTCTCTCATTTGAGCTTGGCTTCAGATCCCTGTCTATGACACCACGGGTTAAACTCCTGGCCAGCTTTAACTGTTTGTGCTCAGAGGGATTAATTTTCCCCACTTCTGGGTCCCAGACAATAACAATATCATTGGTTGAAGCTATAGGAGATGGCAACAAAAAATTGGCACCAGATTCCTGTATTTTTTAACAGATAAGAGTTAATGAATGTGTAGGATCTATATCAGCATTAATAATACTATTCACAAAGGAAAACAAATAAACAAAACATTAGTACCAATAACTTCAGGGGTTGTTTGTTAAATGGGCATCTAGACACCAGTATGTTATGTAGGATAGGATACCTCAATAACTTGATGGTCTATGCATGGAATGTTAACATTCTTAGAAATGTAGGATTCTTAAGGTTGCATTCAAAGGATCCCACACGCATTTGAATTACATTTGAATAGGTAAACTAGATATGGAGATCCTACATACTAGTGAATTTGATGTAGGAGTATATCATATACTGCTGTGAAAAATAATAATAGAACAACTTCAAGATTGGCAGTACAATATAATTTTTTCCATTATACAAATAAACTGCACACAATTTATTTAGTCATGTCACTGAAGAATAGCAATTAGTCTCAACAATGGTTTTGGAAGCACCTAAGTGATACAGTATTTTGTAAGCAGAGTAGAAAACTGAAAGAAAATATAAATTGAAGTTCTTTAGAAATTTAGAAAAACCAAATACACTACTATTTGATAGACTACATAAAGGCAGAATCGATTGGGTTTTAAATCTATACGATAGTGGTCACCGATAAAGCACTTGTACACTAAGACACATAAGTAAATATATTTTAGGGGAGATGGGGAGAGTATGTCATGTGAACATTTAAATAAATATATATGATGATTTTTCAGTCTTTGACCAGGGTAACATGGTTATTACTGTCAGACAAGTCCTTTTAGGAAATGTCACAAGTGGGAGCTAAGAATACCTGAAAAACAACTCGATGCTCAAAACTACAGAAGTCCACAACCACATACAGATGAGAACTTCCATTTTTCAAGCTTTCACGTTCCTTGATTTTCTCCATGGTTTTGAATGTGAGGCGATCTAGCCAGTCCACTCGTTGAATTTGGCCTCGCTCATACTTATTCAAAAGCTTTTCCAAACGCTCCAACTCCCCACGTTCATGCCTAGGGACCTAACTAGGACACATCAGAGTATCATATGATGATTTAAAAAGGTTTCATAAAAATAAACATAAAACAAAATGTAACGCCTATGAATACAATCACTTAAAATGCACATTATTAACCTTTCCAGGTGTAGAAGTAGGGAATGTTCCATCTGCTTCTTTTCCAGCCCAAAGTCTAAGCTTTTGCTTCCCAGTCTTGAGCTGCTTTTTGTTGTTAAAGAGAAGAATTGTGGCTCCTCCAATCAATCCTTCACCATGAGAAAGATCCCAAACCTGCTCACCCAAGATTACAAAAATTACACTTCAAAAATTGTATAGTATTTAAAAAAAATAAAAATAAACCTACACATGATTTCATGGAGTTAAAACAAGAATACTATTCTTGCTTTAATTCATTGATGAACAAAAAATGTCCAATAGAAACTTCAACATAAATGACCAATCACATATTGAAGGATGCACAAATAAGGTAGTAAGCTGCCATTGCAACTTACAGTGAAAGTGAGTTGTGACTGAGCAGTCAAATCCCGATATTTAGCTGTCAACGTGATGAGCTCATTCCAACAATATGATGGTCCCGTGGACTCCAACCTTCACCAGATGATTTAAAAATATTAAAACCCAAAGATACAATAAATTATCGTTATGATACCATCACATTTCTGATTGGTTAATGAATATGAGATATCTATGAAGATTAAACATCATGAAACTCGCAAGAAAACCAGGACTGATAAGGTGGTTCCGTTATTCGGTGAGAAGAACATAGGGCTTGGTGATGTAAGGCAACATGATTCAACCCCACCCCCCACCCACACACACACTAACATTACTAGCAACTAAACTAATTACCAACAGTTTTGTTAAAAAAAACATTAACAAAAGAAAGGTACATCTGATCTGTATTCAAATCTTTGTTTTCAACACAATACGTACGAAGGCTCCAACACATGGAACTTAAAAGAATATAATAAAACTGGATACTTGACGATAAATAAACAACAGCCAAGCCTTATCCCACTAAGTGGGGTTGGCTACATGAATCAAACGGAGCCAAAGTGTTCTATCAAAACCCATATTTCTTCCAACTCATTAATCTCTAGATCCTTCTTGATAGTTTATCTAATTTTTCGAGGTCTACCTCGGCATTTAGTGATTTGACTCTGATCGACTCTCCTTACAACAGAATCCACAGATCTTCTCTCTACATACCTAAACCACCTAAGTCTAGTTTCTACCATTTTTTCTACTATAGGTGCTACCCCAACTCTCTCTATCTAATGTTGTCATTTCTAATCCAATCTGATATAGTCTTACCACGCATCCAATGCAACATCCTCATCTCTGTTGCGCTTAACTTATGTTCGTGTTAGTTTTTTACCGCCCAACATTTTGGCTCGTACAATATCATTGGTCTTATAATTGTCCATTAAATAAGCAAACGAAATATAATCCAGTAACAATTATTCCTTCAGTATGTCAGTTGAAATTGGTCGGGCAGCAAAGATTTAGTAGGCTTATCTCATGATACAAGCACTTGTGTGAGTGTTTAAAAGAACTCATAATAACAATAACTTATGCTGTATCCATAAGTTGTTTTAGTTTATTTTAATAAGCTCTAAGATATAGCTTATAGAAACAGTTTATGTTGGGCTTACCCCTTCGGCCCTTCCACTCTTTGATTTCAATCCACCAAAATTTTATTTGTCACAGTCAAAACAAATGTAGAGTAAACCAATTCCTAATGCATAATTTATCGAATTTAAGCACAAACGACAAAAACTGTTAAGACGCTTGATCAAACCAATTCCCTAATCATCCCTAAAACGAAAATCGTACAGCTGTCTTAAAAGTTCTGTGAAATATAAACAGCACAAAATTTCAATAATAACAATATGATATAACCTTGTTCTTGTGGGAAGTCCAAACGGCGCGCCATCAATGTGCAATGCACACTCCACATATAACTCTGCAGTTCCATCATCATTTTCTACAACAAGAACAAAAAAAAAAAAATAAACACATGAACATATGTCTAATCAAAATAGATAGTTCAAGCCATAACAATCTCGGTAGCATCGACACCTCTGATCAATGGCATGTCCGGTGCCAAACACGGACACATAAGATCACATTCAATTAATTTATTTTCTAAAATCATTAACCTGTCGGTATCGTGTCTAGTGTTCATGTCAGTGCTTCATATATAAAAATCATTTACACCAATCACAAAATATAACACATTAAGTCAAAACTGATGAACATTTACAAATTGATTTGATTCATGAAATAACACATTAAGTCAATTTAAAATCCCAAAATTAGAGATATAGATGAATTTAAACAAGATGAAAAGAAATAGACCTGAATTAGGGGAATTGGGAAAGGGTAAATTGCCTTCAAGGCGTTCGATGCGGAAAGTGACGGGAAGATTGATATCGCATGACAAGAAGAAGCGAAACTCGTTTCCAGTCATGTGAAATTGTTAGGGTTCTTCGCGATCGTTGAAGAACTTGAGATTGAGGAAACTGTTGCAAACGGAATTGGAGTTCACGCTTCTCAGTTTTACACGAGCTGAAGTAAAATCACACTCTTTCCTTCGACCACGCAACTCAACAATACTCTGTTTTTGTTTTTTTCTCTTTTGCTTTTGAAAAAAAATTAAAAATTGTATGTGTTTGGTTTTTTTTTTTTTTTGAGGGATATTTTTTTTTTAATAATGTTTGTATTTACTTTTAAAATGTCAAAATTGATTTTAAAGGTGAATTATTATTGTTTTTTAGGTGTTTTAAGTCTTTATTTATGAGGTCTTTATTTAAAGTATTTACTTATGATTTTTAAAGAGATCTCAACTTTTTATTAAATAAATTGTGTATTTGGACTATAATATAATTTAGATACAACAATTATTTAATAAATTTGAAAAAAATAATAGTTATTTATACATGTGATCGAGGAAAATTGATTTATGAATTATTTATTTAATTTTAGAGTTCTTAAACAATTCATAAATAATTATTCACTCATTTAAAATCTCATAAATAATTCTTTACCGTGCCTATAAAATTAGGGGACGAAATTTGTTTTGCATGAGTGTATGCTTGCTCATAACAAAATTGCAATTTTGCACATTTAGGTTAAAAATCAAAATAAATTGAGGCGTAGTTAGAATGCTACAAAACTTTGCAGATCATTTCTATGTATTTTTCAAGAGATGTCTTAAAAAAAAACTTGAAATTGATTTCTTGATCCAGATTTTCGTTGATTTATTTTTTGAGTTTTCAACGCTTTTAAAATTCATAATTAATCTGTCTTTGTCGAAAAATTATAATTTTACGTAGAAAGTCATATTTTAACATCTTAAATATATGTGTAAAAAATATAAAAAAAATTAACATCTAAATCACTTTATTAGGTTTTATGGCTACTTTTTTTTAAAAGGCAACTGAGTAGCAGAGAGCTCGTAACTGCATTCTACACACACAAACATACAGACATGTGGATGCCTGAAATTGCTCTCTACGGCGTTCCCGCCGCCGCCGACGGACTTAATCCGGTGGTTCGCACTGTGATCAACAACATCGTAAGCAAGAGGTTTGACCTGACGAAAGCGGAGGTATCCAGCCTGACTATCGAGGAGAAGGCTCGGCTTCTGAAATCAACCTTCTCGGAAGCAGAGATAAAACGCCTCCTCGAAGAAGAGGTTAATCGTTTCTTCGCTCCCTTCAAATCCCTCTTACATCTCTGTTTTCCTGCTCTCGCTGAATGCGAAGGAAAACTTGCCAACATCGATGCCACCGTTGATTTTTACTTCAATCTCATCTTCTTCCCTGCAGCTGGTTCGTAGTTCCCTATCTCTCACTTTTCCATCCAATCATTTAAGTAATATATTATTCTTCATCTCATTCCTAAATTATTTAGGTGTATTTTCCCTCTTTCTCTTCTATTTCATATCACATGTCCTAGCAAAACGCTGCCACACTTCCGCGAAGGTATATTATTAGGGTTTTACAACATTCCTTTTTTATTCATTTCTTATTTCATTGTCTCACCATTTTGATTATTTTCTTTATTTTATTTGTTTTTGTCCTAGTGGTTGTTCAACAAAGTATTTCCATCTTCTCAACACGGCGTTGCTCGGTTAACAAACAATGCTACTCAGCAATCAAGTGGTTCTGCTCAGGAATCAGATGCTACTCAAGTGACAAATTGCTTGCTTGCTTGTGGATGTCTCAATCTCTTTGTTTCTGTTTTGTAAATTGTGGAAACAACACTTATTCTTGGTGGTGTTATGATTGATATTATCCATCATATTTTCCTTTTTAAATAATGGTCTGATTTTAGTTAATACTTATTCACCAGGAGGAGCTATCGGTACTTCCAGATTCATTCCTTTATTTCTCTACTTTTTCAGAAGAACCCGGTGTGGAGGTGTTGTTCTATCTCTTTGTTCTCTATTTTTTATGTTTCTAAACACCAACAAGTTTGGCTGCCATCGTATTTTAATATGGAGTTTAAGACACTATTTATCTCTATATGCTACAATATCCTTCTTTCCTAATTAATTATTTGACATTTAACAAATATTGCATGCTAAATGATACTATTTTCAACTTTAGGCTCTTGAACACTTGGAGGAAAAATAATTCTACACGGGCTTTAGACAGGTCAACTTCATATTCTATCATATCAAATGCTATGTATTGTTTAGTTAAAATTGAATTAGTATGTAATTTGAAAACTGAAGTTAAAATTTTATTCATGCTATAAACATGGATAGTTAGGAGGTACCTCTTTTTTTACCCCATTGAACTCTTTGTATTTTCTCCTTATCTCCATCCATGGCCTCATAAATGAACCCCATTTGCCTCATCTGTAGCCTTAACTTCTTGCTTTAAATACTTGACCCTAATGTCATGGTATAATGGTTGGTGGTTTCAAATTTCAATCCTAAGCCGTGTTTGTTTAGCAATACTAGAGGGAGAGGCATACTCTATCCAACATGAATATTGCAAGAGAAGACGAGGATTGAAATTAAAATATATAACTGAATTATTGTTGCTAATGTTACTACTCCAGTGCAGATAGAAAAATTAATTTACTGTCTTATTGAGAGAGAGAAATTTTTTCAATAATTGCTTGGTCAGTGAGAGAAGGAAGTGCCCTGCTCCAGTATCAACAGCTTCCTCCACTGCAAAACTTCTAACATAAGATGTTAGAGTTGATTTTTGCACATCCTTTTTTAATTGATTTTCTTGGTGGAGTTGAGATGCAGATTTGAATCCCATTAAGATAGAAAATTTACATAAGGGAATTGTTTCAATCACTTGTTTTTTCGACTCCAGAAATGATAGAAAATGGCAATATAAACATTAAACACCCTTTTGTTGTTTATAACTTAATAGTTCCATTGTATCTGGGATTTTAATGCTCTGTTGTACTTGTAGTCTTTTATTGTGCCATGTTTTTACCAGAGTTGATTATCAATCTTGAACAAAATCGCTAAACTGGTGATGATGTTGTTGTCTATGTTGTGTTTGTGGTGTTACTGTTGCTGCCGCTTTTGTTGTTTGATTCAGCCTTCACTATACAATCTGCATAAAGATGAAAATAAATAAGTTCGATGCTATCAATCTTTTGTATCCTGCTTCTTGTTGTTACTATGTTTGTAATTAATCATCTCTGTTGTGTTGTGTGAAGGAGAGAAAGTGAGTGTATACTAGAAATAAATGAATGAAAAAACTGTTCAAACCTAGGAAGTATTTATATTGGGAAGTGAAGAGAAAGTGTCACCATATATTGAGAGAAAATGGGAAACAACATGACTAAAAAGGAATATGATAGAAACTGGTACCACAATTTACATAATTAATGGCAAAAACTGTCTTTTATGGATGATATAATAGGATTACAATAGAAATAAAATAGTAAACTAACTAAAGAATGAGGAATACGAAAATACGAGTTAATTACAACGGATTCTCATCCAAGAATTTGGGAGTCTTGGTCTCTCCCTTTGAAGAATTCAAGAGATTGGTAAGTGGTAACCAATATCCAACTTCAAAAGAAATTATACCTCTTGGGGTAGTATCCACAGTAGAAAATATGGTAAAGACTATACTAGATTTAGGTGGTTTGGACATGTGGAGAGAAGACTTGTGGGAGCAGACCATACGGTGGGGAGTCAAGTCACTAGAAGTAGAGGAAGACCTAGAAGAACACTATGACATGGTTTAATTCATGTAGTTGACCTCACTTATTGGGATAAAGCTTGGTTATTGGGAAGTGTCATACTCCAGTATCAACAGCTTCCTCCACTGCTAAACTTCTAACATAACATGTTAGAGTTGATTTTTGCACATCCTGTTTTTAATTAATTTTTTTTGTGGAGTTGAGATGCAAATTTGAATCCCTTTAAGATAGAATATTTGCATAAGGGAAGTGTTTCAATTACTTGTTTTTTTCGACTCAATAAATGATAGAAAATGGCAATATAATCGCTTATCACTTAATAGTCTCATTGTATGTGTGGTTTTAATGTTATGTTGTACTTGTAATCATTTACAGTGCCATGTTTTTTTTTACCGGAGTTGATTATCAATCTTGAACAAAATAACTAAACTGGTGATGATGTTGCTGTCTATGTTGTGTTTTTAGTGTTAATGTTGCCGCTGCTTTTGTTGTTTGGTGCAACCTTCACTATACAATATGCATAAAGATGAAAATAAATAAGTTTGATGCTATCTATCTTTTGTATCCTGTTTCTTGCTGTTACTATGTTTGTAATTAATCATCTCTGTTGTGTTGTGTAAAGGAAAGAATGAGTGTAATAGAAATAAATGAATGAAAAAAATGTTCAAACCTGGTAAGTATTTATATTGGGAGGTGAACAGAAAGTGTCACCATATGTTGAGGAAAAATGGGAAAAAACAACAAGACTAAAAAGGGATGTGATAGAAATTGGTACTACAGGTACACACTTAATGGCAAAAACTGTCTTTTATGGATGATATAATATGATTATAATAGAAACTAAATAAAGAACGAACGAGGAATACTAAAATACGAGTTAATTACAACAAATTCCCTTCCAAGAATTGATTATCTTGATAGCTTGCTTTGATGTTTACTATGGCCTCTGGAATCAACTCTAATGCATTCCTGATAATTTGCTTTGTTGATCATTGCTTGATGAATTAAGATTTGAGAACTGAACTAGTCAGTGTAAGTTATGTATACAACTTTCTTAATTGTTGCTTATTTATTTTATTTTTTGAGGCATTGTTGTTTACTTACATATATTTCATCTTCTTTCCCATTAGCTTTATAGTCTACAGTTTCTACTATTTGCCAATTTACTTGAGGATGAGATACACGATTCATTCGGTCTTCACATTTTGTCCGTGAAGCATATATGTATTAAATCATATATCATATATAAAGGGAAAATTACATTACAAAGGTTTTATTTGTGTTGACAAGTAAATAATCAATCATTTGTTTAGTTATTCATATCATAGTTGATTCTCTTCTATGTGCATGGTTTACAGGGTTTATCTTGTTTTCCTTTTGCTGTTAGTTATATGAAGTTGTACCTATATTCTTGCACTTAGTAGAAACCATTGATCTATGTTTTTGTTCTTTGTTGGATACATGAAAATAGTGCTATACTGAGACACTTTTCTGATTTCAAATTTTAAGCTGGGAATATTTGTTAGTTCTCACATAAATGTCAATCATGAGTTTTTGGTAGTCAATCATATTATCTTTTAATGAATGTTTGTCCTGTTTTTTACACCACCCAAAGAAGAATGTGAGTCCTATTTTTTGTGTATGCTACTTTGGTCTTGCTCCTTATAGTTTGTATTAAATTGGTATGTAAAGTGATTCGTTACTACAATAAGAATTTCACATTCTAACAGCTATTTCTATTTTTTTGCATGAGAGGTGTATATATGAGTATATAGTATATACAATTAAACAAATGTTTTCCTCCAATGATGCAGGCAAAGAGAAACAGATTAGGTGAAGAGAAGTTTGCTCTGAAGTTGATAAAGGAAAAGAATCATCAATGTTGTCGTTTCTGTACCTGTTGATTGAGTTTGAGGTTTGTTTTACTATGTGCCGTTTTGTAACTATTTCGTTGTGTGGTTGATAGGATATATTACATGGTTGTGTTGATTATTCCAATGTTCGAATGTTGTTTAAAGTAATAACAATTATCCCAATTAGAGAATGATTGTGTTTTTTTTGCACATGATATTAAATATGTTCTTTTTGTTCACATGTACATTTGTAGTAAGCTTCCAATAATGTTTCCTAGTCATGATATAACTTTATACTTGAAATATTTATTGCTTCCTTAAATGTGACATTCTCAATATTTTCATTTCCCTGTACGTGCTTGGCTTGTTTTGAACTTAGTCCACATTTGAGACCAATGCTTGAGATCAATCTCTCACAAATAACTTGGTGCTTTCTTTAGTAATCATATAATGCTATTGTACCTTTAGCTTAAAAGAAACACTCAAGAACACATGTTATATAACAATTACAATCAGAATTAATAAAGTTTAATTTAATTAGTTTGTTATCTTTAAAACTAAAATAGGGATCTAGGTTTTATATCAACAATCTCCCCCTTTTTGAAGATGACAAACTATTGAACTAATTCTTTATTTAAATATTCTGATGCATTGAAAAGAGCTTCTAGAGAATCAGTGATTTATCAAATAAGCTCCCCCTCAATCTAAGCATTCAATTTCAATAAACTTGTAAATTAAAGGAGATGCACAAAAAATTTGTTTGAACCAAAATATCATTTATTTCCAAAAGATGTTGCGCAAGATTCGATCATTGTCGGTACATAATCCATGGTTCAACAAAAAAAGTAAAATATTAATAATAATAATTATATAATTATAATCACAATATTCAACAAAAAAAATAAAATAAAAATTATAATCACAATAGCAAATTGCCGTAACTACATTCTACACACACAAACATACAGACATGTGGATGCCTGAAATCTGTCTCTACGGCGTTCCCGCTGCCGACGACGGACTTAATCCAGTGGTTCGCACTGTGATCAACAACATTGTAAGCAAGAGGTTTGACCTGAAGAAAGCGGAGGTATCTGGCCTGACTATCGAGGAGAAGACTCGGCTTCTGAAATCAACCTTCTCGGAAGCAGAGATAAAACGCCTCCTCGAAGAAGAGGTTAATCGTTTCTTCGCTCCTTTCAAATCCCTCTTACATCTCTGTTTTCCTGCTCTCGCTGAATGCGAAGAAAAACTTGCCAACATCGATGCCACCGTTGATTTTTACTTCAATCTCATCTTCTTCCCTGCAGCTGGTTCGTAGTTCTCTATCTCTCACTTTTCCATCCAATCATTTAAGTAATATATTATTCTTCATCTCATTTCTAAATTATTTAGGTGTTATTTCCCTCTTTGTCTTCTATGTCATATCACATGTCCTAGCAAAACGCTGCTACACTTTCGCGAAGGTATATTATTAGGTTTTACAACATTCCTTTTTTATTCATTTCTTATTTCATTGTCTCACTAGTTTGATTGTTTTCTTTATTATCTCTGTTTTGGTCCTAGTGGTTGTTGAACAAAGTGTTTCCATCTTCTCAACACGGCGTTACTCGGTTAACAAATAATGTTGCGCAGGTAACAAACAAAGTATTTATATTATGTTATCTCTTGTACTCCCTCTGCTCCTATTTACAAGAAACAATTGACTTTTTAGCTTCATTGAATAATTTATGTACTCGGTCTAGAATATAGATCAAATACATCAATTATTCAATGATTTTTAAAAGTCAATTGTTTCTTGTAAATAGGACGGGAGAGAGTATTTACTTGCTCCGATCTTACCAAAACAATTAATATGAACATGGTTATACTCCAACCAATTCATACCAAGTATTACATCTACACAACAAACAACAATCAGGACAACACAATGACAGTAATAAACTGTCATACGACACTACGCGACTCAACTACTTGGCCGGACGAACCGACCTGCTCTGATACCAATTGTAACACCCCGTTTTCCCAACAATGTAAATAATACAAATAATCAGAGTATTCAACGTAAAACGGAATGTCACACTACTTTTCAAGTAATAAATAGAGTAAAATTGCTATTTATTAAAACAACCCTGTCAAAAATTCATTTAACATCGCAGTGGAAAATTATTTCAAAATTAACAACTTAGTTCATAAGCAATACGCAACAAATGGAAAACAAGCAAATATCCCCATCCCGTTACGTATCAGAGCGACCCTAAGACGACGCGTGAGAGAGTCAACTCATTTCAGCAGCTAATCTTGGTTATCTGCACGTTACCCACGTAGAGGCAACATTCAAACAGAAGGGGTGATGTTTCACATTCAATAATAATAAGCATATAATTCATCAACGGAATTTAACAACCTAAACAACAATAATTAACAACAATAGTTAGCAACAATAATATTCCATATATGCTTCATTTATTTCCACTTAGCATTTAAATCAACAACAACATCTCAACAACGACGACGACAACTCAACATTAACGACAATGCAACGACACAACAACAACTTGACTATGCAGTATGCATGTGGTACCAATCAACGCTGGAGCAATAAACTCCTAAAAGCAACGCTGGAGCAATAAACTCCTAAAAACAACGCTGGAGTATAAACTCCTAAAATCAACGCAATATGAATGATTAACATTCAACAGGGCATGAGCCCCCAACTTTATATGAGTATGCATGGACTCAACAACTTATTCAACAACAACGTACGACATCAACGACCACGACAACAACAATACAACAACAACATCAACAACAACGTACAACTTCAACAACAATGACAACATCAGCATTATAATCTCATAAATATACATCGTTCAATTGCAACATCATAAAATCATCATATCACTTCAACATATACATCTCATATCATAGTTCATCAACATATAAACATTCATGTAATAATTCATCATTTAATTGCAACATCATATAATCATCATGTTAATTCAACATATGCATTCATATAGCAATTCATCAACAAGTTATTCATATAATAATCATCAACATATATACATACCTTCATGTAATAATTCATCAACAAGGTTATTCATATAATAATCATCAACATATATACATACCTTCATGTAATATTTAACCAACAAGTTATTCATATAATAATCATCAACATATATACATACCTTCATGTAATATTTCATCAACAAGTTATTCATATAATAATCATCAACATATATACATACCTTCATGTAATATTTCATCAACAAG
>Ga0315914_1000374_pt1 | contig 53230 bp, 34 predicted proteins | sample MpolenodulesMG_FD_203920 | JGI IMG/M metagenome (GOLD analysis project Ga0315914, IMG submission 203920) | Medicago polymorpha root nodule microbial communities from Los Angeles, California, United States - elongated nodules | ecosystem: Host-associated > Plants > Roots > Nodule | place: USA...
CATATTTATTTAAATAATGTTCTTATTTTATACTATGTTTTGGCTCAATGAAAAGAGATTATGCCATTTATGTTGTATCATCATATTTTGTAAAACAATTTAACTATATAAAGTCATATTTTGTGAAAGATTGTACATTCAATTAATGATTCAATTTTTTTTTTTTTTATAGTGCAATGGGGATAGAAGATTCAGATATTTGTATCATCAAGGAGCCAGATCGCGTCGTAGTCTATGCCGATGGAATTTCGCACGATTCAGGTCATGAAACCGGAACTGATAATCACAATATGACAGAGTCTTATGAGCATATCAACGAGACTACTGAACATCATAGTTCAGAAGAGAGCACAAAGGAATACGAGGTGAAGGAATGTACAACAGAAGTTTCTGTTAAGGCCTCCGACATATCTAACATCAGAAAAAGTGACGAGAAGTTGGTACCAGATTTTGAGGGTGTTCTCAATGTGAAAAGTTCGAAACCGCACAAAACAAGGGGTAATCAAAAGCCACGAGATACTGTCAAGCCTACAGTTCCGCGGCCATTTTCCCTAGCAACTGAAAGGCGTGCTACAATTGTAACTCGCCCTACTTTTGAAGAAGATAACAAGGCCGCTAATAATGGAGGAAAATCTGTAAATAAAAAGAATGTGCTGTCTTCCAATATGCTTAAACAGAATCAGGTATATGCCGATTGTAAATTTGCTTCCTCCTTCATTGTCTAATCTATTGCCGAACTATTTATGGTTAATTTATTACTATGTACTCAGAGTTAGTCTTAAAACTTCTGTTTTGACTGTTTGTGCCTTGCAGTTGAAGTCTCCTTTAGTTCCAAGGAAACCGGTGAAACCTGATAACAAGAAACATTCTGACGAGGACGATTCATGTTCAGTTGCTTCTGGGTATACTCTTATAATCCTTATAGTCGAAGGGTGTCAAAATCTAATTTCATGTTTTTCTTATTCTATCAATGATTTTTTATGACTTTATCTTATAATTTTTTATGACCATGTAAAGAACTGCAACTTCAGTGAGGTCGTTCAAGTCCAGGGCAACTGTTGCTTCTGCTCCAAGCTTTCGGTCAACTGAACGCGCACAAAGAAGAAAGGAGGTAAAGTTTGTTGATTAATTAGCTTTGTTTCAACAGGGTTTTCATCCCAAATTGATCGGTGCATCCCCTTTTATCTGTGTTATAGTTTTATTCAAAATTAGAGGAAAAGCAACAAGCAATGGAAGCTGAGAAGAATCAAAATGAAGCAAGGAGCAAGGTACAAAGAGATTTCTTCATTATCTCAGGAACCATAAATTACATTGTCATTTTGTTACTTCTTTTCTCCTAGTTTTCTCACTCTAATTTGTTCAACGATTAAGGAAGAGAAAGAGGAAGCCATCAAACAGTTGAGGAGGAGTTTAAAGTTTAAAGCCAGCCCTATGCCAAGCTTTTACCATGACGGGCCTCCACCTAAGGTTGACTTGAAGAAGGTATGTAATGGTCTTGTACTTAAACTTATTCCCTGTTGAGACAAACAACTTAATTAAGTGGATATCGTATTAGGTGTTTATGTATAAGCAATTTCTATCTCAAAAGATAAAATGAAGTCAAACTATTTTTTTCAATCAGCGTTACGCTGTTTTTATAAACAGTCTCACAAGTGTTTTTGTCAGTAGATAAACTCAAATCAGTCAATTCAAATAGACCCTTATAACAGTATCATGTACGAGGTTCAGTCTATACAGTGAAGATAATGTGTAGTTCATGTTAATGTCTCAAAGCAAGTTTCATCTACAGTATCATAAAAACAACACATTATGATTAAGTTATGTTCTTCAACTTGTGTTAATGACAAAGTTAACATGTATGGTCAGCTACCACCCACACGTGCAAAATCTCCAAAGCTGGGCCGGCGAAAGAGCAACAGCAGTGCAGTTAATTCATCTGAAGGGGTCAAAGAAAGAGGAGCGGCTGCTCAGAGAAAGCATTGCACATCGAACACCAATAACTGTAACTTGAGTGATGTGACTAACGACAGTGGCTTGGATGGTCTCAAAAATAAGACCGCAAACGAGACCGAGCACACCGAATTAATTGAAGAAATTAATATGATCAAAGTGAATGGACAAGCGGGCATAGAGATCAGCAGCCAGTAAAGTCTTCAATGAGATTAGTTTTTCACTTCTAATTTATGAGTTTCTGGGGAATGGAAGTACTGTTCCTTGCAACTTTCTGAAGGGTGTTGACTTTATTTCCTTTAACTTATAAGCACTTTCTTCTGTGTGCAGTGTTTGATATGTGAAAATGTTTATTTGTAATTTATCTCAACTTATTTGTAAAAAGGAAATTCTATTGCTCATAGGAGCTATTTTAAGCATTTGTTTGTCTGCCTCAACTTCAGGGTCACATTGTTTGAGGTTATTGGAAAATAATACTGTTCAGTGAACAGAATTTATGCTTCATTCTTGCAATATTTTGCCATTAAGGGGAAGGCTACTAAGATTCTCTATTATGGATAAAACAGCATATGTTTGGTGATTTTTTTTCAGGTGAAAATCCATGGTAGACCAAAAGCTATCTTATGCAGCTTCAAGTGACCGCGCGGCCATCAGTTGCAATCACCCATAGCCATCAGTTGCAATCTTTTTTTTTTTTTTTTGGTCAAGTAGCCTAGTGGCTAGAGCTCACACAATTTAATTGTGGAGAAATGGAGTATCCGGGGTTCGAACCTCGGCCCCTGCATATAAAATGCCATCAGTTGCAATCTTATTTTTAGTGTTTGTTTAGTTTTCACCCAAAATATCTCAACAGAAGTTAGTCTCTAGAGTAATTTGTGCTAATTGGAACTCCGGATTTAAATAAGCAATCAAAATGAGTATACGGATATTGCTTATGTTTAAATATAAGTTAAAATACGGGAGTTTTTTTTTTCTCTTTCTATCCTCGTGGGCCTTACATTACTTTAGATTATACAATCTAAAAACCGTAAAAACGATAAAATCCTATGCAAGAAGCTTAAATGGTGGGAAAAGAAACACTCCAATACTTTATCATATAGGCAATAAGCAATCAATGCACACTTGGTCATTAATGACCCGAAATGTTTAAATGCTCATAATTGAACCGAATAACGTCGGTTTAACAACAAAATCACATAATCGCACGTAAACGATCAAAATTACACAAAATCATCGATTTTCTCACAATCACATAATCACACATAAACGATCCGAACAGTCCAAATAACACAAATTCGCCGGTAACAACATGCAAACGATCCAAATTACATGAATTTGTACTTAAATTCTCAAAATCACAAAACGGTCCAAATAACCAAAATTCATCGTTTTTCTCAAAATTGCATAATCATGTATAAACGATCCAAATTCGTCGTTATTGGCGCCTAATCACACGTAATAACACATAAACGATCCAAATTACATCAAATTGTCATTAAATTCTCAAAATCACAAAGTATCACATAAACGATCCAAATTACACATAACACGAATTCATTAAAATTTAACATTGCGGACACAAATTCGAACACATTAGACTATTACACGTTCATTAATACAGTAACACAGGGGTAAATGTGTCATTTCTGCTGAACGCGAGTGTTTTGTGATGGGAGAAGAGCAGAAATCTCATCGGCCAATGTTCATGTCTTCAAATAGAGCCATTTACACCTAACATGACTTTATGGTAACATGTAGAAAACATGAAGTAACCAATTTCGTCGTGTTGGGCCTTGAGGGCCCATCATCCTTTCCTTCATAGTTCATTTTAGATAGTTGTTTTTAGGCTAAATTGTATTTTTGGTCTCTTAACTATTTAGGTAGTATCACTTTGGTCCTTTAATTAAAATTCGATTTATTTTGGTCCTTTAATTAAAATTCGATTTATTTTGGTCCCTTAACTTCTCTTTGTTACACATTTTGGTCTTTTCTGTTAGTTTTAATTCAGAAACGTTAGTTTTTCTTCATTTTCTTCTGGAATTTTTCTGGGATTCTTGTTGTTGAAGGTTGATGGAGATGATATGAAGATGAAAAAGAGGAGAAGAAGATGAAGAAAACCTAAAATTTTTGAATTAAAACTAACGAAAAGGACCAAAATGTGTAACAGAGAGAAGTTAAGGGACCAAAATAAATCGAATTTTAATTAAGGGACCAAAGCGATACTACCTAAATAGTTAAGGGACCAAAAATGCAATTTAGCCTTGTTTTTAAGCATCTTAAGTTCGCTCCCGATCGTTCCTATCTTTCGAGCAGCTATTTTTGTGTGTAAAATTCGATCTAGTTGTAACTTCAGACCCGCCTTTTTTCAGTAAGGTGAACAATTTTGAGGTGCCTAAAAGAACCATCTCATCTCATTATCATTACAGTTTGTATGCATGTTCTCTATTTCCTTTTTATATCGACCGTGACCATAGTCGTTCAATTTGTTTTGTTGTGCCTGTTTTCATCGTATATTGTTCTTCAAGAGTAACTAACTGTTCTACTACAGTCCCACACTTTGAACAATGCCATTAATAGATCTTTTGACCAATATGATTATGAATGCACATCGCGCAAGCAAAAAATTTAGTGATTTATTTTCTTTTTGACTATGCTTATGATTGATTTATAGTATGATTACATTCCCTAAGTTTATAACTTACCTCCCTTTATTCTTTCATTTCTTCCGACCAGCTTTAGAGTGCAGGTGCAAGTGTGACTTATTTTTTGGATATACGAAATGAGAAAAACCATAAACTCACGGTCATAAGTGGAGGAGTTGAGGCTCGAACTTCAGTTGCAACGTCCAACTTACCAATTTTGATAATTTTACCGGTTGAACAATAACTTGTGGACAACATGACATGCTTTTATAGATGTTGGTTTGTATATTATTTATCAAAGTGTTGGGTCATGAGAGGAGTTGGGGATCATCACATTAGGGATCATTCTTCCTTAATTACTATGTTAACCTCCCTACAAACTTCGAGTGTTTTCATATTGTATTGTTTTTACTTTTAATTACAAAACTGTCGCATTGTTTTCATTTAGTTTCTTGTACAACTTTGTGTTTGGTAATCTATGTAGAAAACTTTGATAACAAGAAATAGATTTTTGATGGTGTCCAGGGTTTGAACCCTAGACCTTGCATATATTATGCGTTGTCCTTACCAACTGATCTCACAGGGACATAATAAGAAATAGATTGAAATTAAAGTTATGATGAAGCAATTAAAACTAAAAAACATCAAATAAAATAAAAGTTCTCTCAAAGTAAAACATTCCCCACTTTGCCTAGTTGCACCCCCTTTCCTTTTTTCCCATCAGGACCAACAAATTGCTTTCTACAGTTTTATTACATGAGTTGATTAGACAATAGACATTGAAATCATCTCAAGCTATTTAATGTCTCCATGAAATATGGCAGGCTATTTCTTCACAGCAAATATCATAGTAGTACTATAAGCAGTAATTTCACACGGTAGTAATTTCAAATTTTTTAAAAAATATTCTATTTTGGTATCCACTATCCACTTTCCAATACCTCTGCTTGAGCTAAAAAAGGGCATGTTAAAAGCTTGAATTGATACCATTTGGAGGTATCAATCAACAACAAGAGTTTTTCTATTTATCTTTTCATTAATTTTCCCTTTTTCCAAAGTAGAAAGCAAAAGAAAATTCCTTTAAACACCAACTCAATACTTATGAGATACAATTTTTTTCTTTTATCTTTTTTACTCATCACTGCTTAAGTCACTCTGACATCATCAATTCTATAAACAAGAAACTACATCCAAGTTTTCTAGATACAAAAATACTGCATAAATAAAAGTAATACTATGTATCCACTACATGTCACAAGTTTGCAATAGTGTACATGGTCTATCTAAGTTTGACATGGAAAATTTGAGATAATCTTTAGGAGGACATACTATTGTTATATCAAATGTAACAGAAATTGAGCAATGTAAATAGTATTAAGTTAAGCAAGTAGTGTCTATGAGGGGTATTGTTTGGTAAGAGATTGGTAAGGTAGGTAGGACTTAAAGGGAACTTTGACAGGCCTTTAAGAGATGCTAAAAGAGGTCTTGTTTACTTTTGCATCACTAATCCACTAATTTCTTTTTTATTGATTTGAAACCATTTACAATGAATAAGAAAAACGGGCCTTATTAACTGTTTCCTTTTAAATTTCTAAGACATAATGTTTGTTTCAGTTATATAAATTTGGTACTAATATAAATGTGGAAGGACTAATTGTAATGGAAGTGAACACTTAAGGTGATAATTCCACTTATTTCCACACTGGTTTGGATTCCTTGTCGTAGAAATTATTAGACGCTTATATGCATATCTCCATATTTAGAATAGTATGAATGTAAATTAATTTTAAATTGATTAGTCATGATTGTATAGGAAATCGTAATTCAAACTATGATTGTATATAGTCCAAATTTTTAGTATTTTAGATATATTAAAAATAATCAAAATCTGTGTTTTTCTCAACTGATCAATCTTAATTCGACGATTAATGATGTGCTGCATGTGTAAATGCAAGATATCTCGATTGAAAGGAATTCATTTTTATTTCCACACCCTCATAAAAAAAAAATCTACACATATGGTTCACTTGAAATAAAAAGAATAAGGTAAAGTATTCTATTCCATGGAACATATATACATAAAATGTGTGTGAAAAGTTTGATAAGATGGAAGGAGCCATAGCAAGTAGGACACCATGTTTTCCTGACCCACACATTTTCCCATCTTGACGTATATAACGGACCATGAAAAACAATGCATGGCCAAATCAAAATCAATCAGTTCTCTCTACTTCTCTCATCAAATCAATCCTTTCTCACCTTTCTCCATACTGACATACGAAGGAGTTCAGGGGAATGGTGTCTGATTCGAGACCATTCGTCACAAGTAAACAATAGCCTTGAGAATGATCTCGGACCAGGCTTCATTCCCCTTAGCTCATAGTATCTTGCAAGCAGTCTTGTTCCTGGCAATTCAATTCATATTTTTCACCTCCAAGACAATTCAATGACCAAATAACATGTAAGTTGGTTAAAAGATCTTTTCTCTTAATCTTTTCATTAAAATTTGTGTTTCTTTCTTTCAATTTACATGAACACCAATGAAAAATGTAGATTTTTTTTAATGATTATTAGCATAATCTTCTGGAAATAATTGTTTGTGCAACATATTGCATAATTGCTGTGGTAGATATGCATAAGAGTTCTCTGTCTCAAAAAGCCATCACAGTTCTTTTGTTTATGTTTCCTGTGTGTATATAGTTAACAAATATACCCCTTCCGTCCCAATAACGGACCCATTCGTACAAAAAATTATCTCAAAATGATTTAATCATTTCAATTTTTAATACAACATTAATATTTTTTCTTTTCAAATGCACCCTCTAATTAATACTACTTGCATTAATATACCAATTCAATATCTACTAAATTTTGTATTTATAGTGAAAGTAAATACGCCAATACATGATAAAGATAGTTTAGTAAAAATACTATTCTTTCACTTTTATTTATACAATTATCTTAATATGTGTGAATTGGTTAATTGTTTGATGAAAGGAAAACATAATGCAGTTAAATTGCACAAAACACCAGCAATTTCTTTGAAATTGTTTGTGAAATAATTGATTGATGTATAGAAAAAGTGGTGACTTATCTTTTTATAGTTGACTTTTTGTCCATTGGCTTTGCTTGTGAAGAGTTGCAAAGAATAGTTTTTAGACCTTTAATTTTGCTTTATTTGTTGCAACAGTAGGGTATAACTTCTTTTGGAGTACCAAATCCATCAAAGTGAAGCTTTAAAATTAAAAATAACATCATAGAAATACCTTACTCTTAGCCCACACCTCACTTTTAATGCAATGTGGGCCAGAGATTGTGCATGAAAACTCCATAACACTATATATGGGTCAGACGGGGCTATGCATAGCTTATGAAAGAGTTCTGCTCTTTACCCAAAAAAAATTCTCATTGCCAAGTGAAAATACCATTTTACTCTTAAGAAAGTTAAGTTAGGCTAGTACAAAAAGCAACGTGAGTTAACTCACACCGGTTCTGTGCTCGCACCAGAACATGCAGTGCTGCCTGTTTCCCTGTTTTTCTTCGTTCCTTTGTTCGTACATAGGTACAACCATTCATTCATTCAACCAAAACTCATAATTTACAGAACATGCATTCATTCATTCATAATTTAGATACGTAATATTAACGAAAAATAACTTAAATGTCATAAATAAGCGCAACCGTGCAAATGTAAATATAATACAACCAAAATGTCAGAAAAATACTATAAATATCAAAAAAGCCATAAAATAAGATACTGTTGCTGCTCCTGTGGACTATGACTCCTACTCCTCCTCTATGGAACCTGTTGATGGTCAAACACGCTATACTCGGTCCGGAGGCCCTCCAAAATGCTGAAAAAGAGTGGATTTGAAACCACCTCTAGCATCTCCATTGCATGCTCCACTCTGTCTCTCATGCTGCTGATGACCTGCAATGGATCAAGAGGTTGTCTGGCCCACTCCTGGTCAACAAGAATATCCTGGTAGACAGGTCTGGGAAAGACAATGTCGGGCTCTGGAGCAGGGTTGACGATAAGAGGATGGGATACACGGTAGAACCACCTAATGTACATATCTGAATGCTTACAAGGCTCGTCGTCCGGGACCAGGTCACCCCTCTGTTGTTGGGCAACAACATGCAGAGCAAACTCTAAGAAGGAAACAACCACATCTGCTGGGGCAAGAGGCAAAATCGTAGTAGGAGGTCAGGAAACGGTCGGAACATATTTGTACTGCCTCAGAACCCGCTCCGGCAAGTGACGCACCATCTTTTGTTTGCCGGCCATGATCCATCTGGAGTACCAGCACACGTCCTGAAAAGGCGTCACGTCTCGTCGTTGCTCGTACGACCTCAAGGTGACATGACAATGCTCCATCGAATCCAACAAGCCTCTGAAGTGTTCAGCATCAGCGAACCCCCGTTTAGGTTTCCATCTACCCACATACGGGTTCTGCCGTTCGTAATCTTCATATTTCTTCCTCAGAACGACTTGTCTGAAGTGAGCTATAACTCATCCTGCAAACACAAAGAGACAAATTTATATCAGATCACAAGTATCATACGTAAAAGTATACATTTACGATTAACTTAAAAAAATAAGAAAAATATATATTACCACAAGCAAGGTCATGTAACCTCCAATGGCGCCAACAAGTGAGTTGGAGGTAAGATTCAGCTGCTCATACAAGAAAGCAAGTCTCATCCCGCCCCATGACCACGTGCCTATGTCATCCAAATTTTGAATCGCAAGCATCCACACCAGATTAATGGTTTTGTTGTTCTTGCCGACAAAAAGGGTGTAGCCAAGCAAGAGCAACAAAAACGCCTTAACACAGGCAGGCCTAATACGACTCAGCTCCTCCTCTGATAAATCCTCCCCCAGCAAATGGTTACACCTATTCAACAGGTGTTCATAACGCTCTTTCAGGGCCGTGTAAGTGACAAAGGCACCTGAATTATTAGTCACTTGCTCCGCCGCTTCCTCCACCAGAAACAATAAGTGAGTCACCAGCAGGTCTACACCATGGTCATGATCTAAGTCATCCTCCTGAATGAGCCGTCCATCGACGGAGATGTGTACAAGACAAGCCACATCATCCAGTGTGATGTTCATCTCCCCAACAAGCAGATGGAAGCTGCTGGTCTCCTAATGTCATCTCTCAGCCATAGCACAAACTAACCCATGGGTGATGTTATCCTACCTAGTCAGAAGGAGGGGACTTAGATCGGATCCATCCACTGGTTCCCAAAACCAAGGGTTATCATCTACCGACAACGGAAGTGACAAAGCAGAAAGCTTAAGTTTCCTCCTGTGCGAGACGCCAGTCATCTTACGCTCCGTTTGCGACTAAAATACAAAAATAAATTAAATAAGTAAAATAAACATGAAATATTCTACGTAAAAAATAAATGTCACGTACGTATACTAACAAACGCCTTTAAAAAAATAATACGTAAAGTAAATATCATTAAATTAAATAATGCAATTATACTTACTACTTTATCGTTCCAAGGCTTGTATGTCACGTGTTTACCGAAGTTCGGTAAAAGAGACAACTCGTAAGGCCCCCTGGAAAGCCCCCATCCTCATCCTCCTCACCATGCTCATACTACTGCTGAGGAGGCTGCTCATACTGCTGCTGTTGAGGAGGCTGCTCATACTGCTGTTGCTGAGGAGACTGCTTAGGCAGATAACCCTGTTGAAACTGAGCCTGATACCCCTAATGATACTCATACCCCTGCTGAAATTCAGGCTGATACGCCTGATCCTGATAATGCTGCTGCTGATACTGTGTCGGGTCCACCGTCTGGGATGGACCCGTCTGTGACGATGAGGCCCCAACATCATCAACTATAGCAAGTCTCGTGCCCCCACTCTCCCTCGACCTCGGCAAGCTAAAGGAGGGCATAGTGCTTCCTTCTCCCTCTGTGCACTACCAGTTGGGGCAGACCTCCCTAACCTAAGTCTGTCAGTCCTCTCAGGCTGAGACATATCTACACAAAAAGCAAAAAATCTTTAACACATTTTCACACGGACACTGTGTCATCTTTAATAATACAACAACAACACTATAATTTCGACAATGTCATTTGAATCCATAAACTACCACATTGCAATCAAACTAACTATAATCAACATTAACAAACACATTTCTAACTAATAACATCATTAACAGTCCAAAAAAAAAATATCATTGAGACATTTTACCAAACACATAGTGTGCAATTTTCAAACAACTAGGTAATCTAACAATTTCTAAACCCTAAACTACCACATTGTACTCTAAACAACAATTCCTAAGTTAATTCATCACTAACAATCATAAAAACTAACGTGCAAGACAATTTTATACAAAACTAAAAATGTTAATTTTCTTCAAAAAACCTAAAATTTCAACCAAAATAGTGCAAAGAAGTAGGATAATCATCACTTACTTGATATTGTGGACGAAATTGACTTTGAATGGTGCAGGAATGATGAAATTTGGATTTGGGGTCAAAATTTTCGTGTTTTGGGAAGTTTGAGAAATGAGGGAACTGGGTTTCTGTTTTGCTGATAAATGACTTAAGTAACGTAGCATGAGTTGACTCAAGCTGCGTGACTTAAGTCACGCTAAAATCATAACTGGCATGAGTTAACTCACGTTGCGTGAGTTACCATGCATAGGGGTATTTTGGTCATTTCACTTGGGAATGAACAAAAACTTTTGGGTAATGAGCAAAATTCTTTATGAAAACCCCATAATGCAGTATGGTTCTGTTCTAGGTGGATCTTTTTCTCAGCCTTAGTTTCTTATCTCTAGATTACATTCTTAAACCTATGGGTGTTATTCATTTTTTTACTGCAAAATATTAGTAATTAATAAGAGTAAAGATCCATTTTAATCGTTCACAATTTTTGGACGGATCTATTTAGTCTCTTACAAAAATAAAACGCAAAGTAATTCCTAACATTTTTATATTAGGGACAAATTAGTCCGTCATTCAATATTTTTTTGGTAGTGAGTCCCTCATTCAATATAACATAAGGACTAATTTATCTATGATATAAAAAAAAAAAATCAAAGAGTGTTTGGGTTTTATTTTTGCCGGAGATAAATTGATCCATAAAAAATTGCAAAAGACAAAAATGTGTCTTCACTCAATTAATAATTAATTAATTATATCTTTGCTGATGTTGCATAAATTTGCTAAAAGATGCTAGCGTTAAATTTGTTGGAGTATAATTAATATACACAAGATAAAATTTGCAGAAATCATCAATTATAAAACCTTTTACAAATAATTTTTTTATTGTTTTTTTCTAGATTTTTTTTTTGGTTACATGTGAAAAAGATAAAAGGAAAAAACAAAAAAGAGGAAAAGGACTAGGTCCTTAGAAAGGACACACCTAAGGCATCATCTATTAAAGCAGATGATAAACAAAGGGGAGACTCATTGACCGTGATAAGATGGTATGAACTATTAGCTTTCAACTTAGCGAGAACGTCTCCACATGAATTTCCTTCTTGAAGGATATGGTGAATAGTAACTGTCCAATCCTTAGCAAGATAGTTCCAAAATATTTGCATAGTGATGAAAATGTGGAGTGTTTTTCGACACCAATTGCACCACATGAAGAGAGTCAGAATAACACATAAGTTTTTTTTTTATAGCCTGCCTCCCAACACAACTTGATTCTAATCCAGAGAGGTTGAATCTCAACATGAAGGATATTAGAGATCCCCACACTTTCGAAAAAACCAAGTTGAAAACTGTCATCGTGCTTACGAATTAGACCACCATGACCCACTTTTCCTGGATTTGTCAAAGCACTTCCATCAACATTGAGGATCATGGTGTCATCATCTCCATGCTGCCAACTCACCATCTTTGGAGCAAGAATATGAGTCGTTGAAGGGTCAATCCCAAAAGCTTGGTGGGTAAGTTGAAGTTGGGAATACATAGTTGCAATCCTCAAGTGCATTATTGGTTGTAAATTATCAAAAACTAGCTTGTTTCTTATGCACCAAATATTCCACATGATTAGAGGAGCAAGAATTCCAGTATTATTCACTAGTGTACGAATCAACTTAGATATTTTTTCTAGATTACCTTAGAAGAATTGTGGATAATCTACTTATCAACCAATCAAAGTTGGTGGATTCTAGGGTGATGGTCCAATTAGGTCCTTCACCGGTGAACAATGAGAAAAACACCAATAGATTAAATAAGTGGTTCAGATTTATTTAAATTAAAAAAGGGAACATGTAGAACTGCTCACATTCAATCATATCCTGCAATGGTTTCACCCGTTGTTAACCGTAATTAATTGTTACGAACCGAACCAAACCATTACAAATCAATTAATTCCTTTTCACACAGAAATCTGAACCCTTTTTCTAAACCCTAATTCCATTTCAAATTCAATCAAATTCACCATCTTCAATCTTCACCTCTTCAAACGAAGCTCACTGATGGCGAGTCTACCTCTTCAAATGCTTGGTACTTAATAAAATTTGAAATAAGTGAAGACCAAAAACTTAATTGAGTACTTCTAAAAATTACATAATTAACTCACTTTAGTTTCATGTATTACTCAAAATATGAATGTCTTACGAGACACTCGAAAATATGAATGTAGGTGGTATTGTTATTGTACTTGTTACTTGTACTACTAGCTAGAATGAATCATCAGAGAATGACAACTAAATTGATTATTTACACCTATAACGTATGTCACGGGTCGTTATTATTGAAGGACTTTTTAATTAATAGATGTTGATAAAGAATCCTATGAATCTGATGGTGTCATCCTATAAAATAATTTGCTTGCTTCGTACAGGAAAAAACAAAAGGGAAGTCGATTTATACGTTCCTCAATCCATTGTCCAACTACACTTAATGAAATAAATCTATTTTATTTCATCAAAGATATGATATATTTATTTACTCAATAAGTTTTTTAAAAGATGCTCTTCAATTATGGAATATGAAGTACTAATACTATTATTAGTTTATGATGACAAAGACTCAATTCACACTAGCTTGGTAGAAGGTACAATACTCTATACATATCACCGTTATCTAGATCTTAGTTTGACGTAAATTTTTGTTGTTTTTCTTGCTTTGTCTTATACAGCAATCAAAATTTTCCTTTGTTTTCATGTTAATTATTTTATCAACAATTAAATGCTTCATAGTAGCCAAATTTCAAGCATATTAAGTAATACAATCATTATCTAACATGCATAAATAAATTAGTCTTGCATTATGGACAAGTCTTATTTTTTAAAATAGCCTAGTGGTTAGAGCTCACACATTTTAAATATGGAGAAGTGAGATATGCGGAGTTTGAACCCAGACACTTATATTTAATATGCAATATCCCTACTAACTGAGTTAAGTTCACGGAGATGAACAGATCTATTTTCTATTATTAGATAAATAAATCTTATTATATTTTATTTATTTGATATTGTAAATTATTTGTGCATAGTGTAAGAATAATTTTGCTTATAGATCATGTACTTGAGCTAGATTTTATCTAAACTCTTTGTAGTATATAACATCGTACATATACGAGTGCGAATTATGACTAATGTACATAGACTAAAGAGTTAATAAGGTTTTTGTCTTATTCCCGTGAGCTTAACTCAGTTGGTAGGGATATTGCATATTATATGCAGAAGCCGAGGTTCAAATCCCGGACACCGCACTTCCCAATAATTAAATTGTGTGAGTTCTAACCACTAGGCTACTTGACAAAAAAAAAAGTTTTTGTCTTTATAAATATATAACTTTTTTGTATTTAGTCGGTCTAAGTTTTTTTTCAAACAATATAGAGGCACTATATAGAGGGAATAAAGGTTGCAAATTTGATCATCGTTGTTAAAGGTTGCAAACGAGGCACTATATAGAGGGAATAAAACTGAAAGATAATATATTTACAAGGATTAAAATAAATTTTTAATCCATATAAATATACAACTTTTATTTTGTAGTTCTCTACACAGAGACACATTTGACTTACTTTAACATCGATAATCAAACTTACTAATGAAAAATATTTGGAGGACCGTTGTTTAATGAAAAATGTTAAGAGACTAAAAACAATGGCAAATTTATATGGACCAAAATTGAGGAGTTTAAGAAATTCTCCTACAAATTGATATTTTATCGAGATTCATGGCAGAATTTCCTGAAATTTAGGAAAATCAATTTATTCTTTCATCCCATAATATTTGTTGCATTTGACTATTTCACAAACCATGCATATTATGAAGAAAAAAAATGATAAATGAAAGAGAGAAAACAATGATTTTATTCAATTGCTCGTATTGATTATTAGTGCATATTAATGCATTTTCATTATCATAAATACTAAGTAAAGAATAATAACTTGAGGGTGATAATATAACATTAACTAGAGAGTATAATTGAAAAATAAGCAATTAAAGTTGTATTGGAAACTAAAATGACGAAATTTTTTTAGAGAATATATTTTTTAAATGTGATAATTTTTTTGAGACATAGAGTAAGAAATTTAGGGCTGGATTTTTCGGACTTTAATGCCAACATTTGTGTCGGTCCAGATATTTTTGCCAGTAGTAAACAAAGTTAGGTATGGAATTTGAAAACTAAGCATATGTATTTTTTCCCTGAGGAAATCGTATAAAGTTTGATTGATTGGTATAGAGTATAAACGATGTATGAGAGTAGTGAGTGAAATGGGGCCAAACCCCATTGACAAAGCGTTGTTTGAGTCATCGACAGAGATATCAGCCCTCTGTATTTATTGACTTGCACTTTGTCAATGCCCTCCTCCCCTAATTTGGTTTTAGGAGAAATACATAACTTTCTTCGGTAAAAAATAACGAATAATTGATAAGGTAGTTTATAACGAATATAGTTGATAAGTTAGTTTATAGTTGATAACGGATGAATTAACAATTGAATTGTAGTGTTTAATAAAATTAGCGGTTTAATTGATCTAAAAATATAAAATGACATGAAAATGATATATTTGATTGATATTTATTTCAATTAAATTTAAAGGGGTAAAATTGAGATAAGTAATGATAAGATATAAGCTACTTCAATTAGCTTATAAAAAAATACTACAAGCTAATAAAAATAAATTATAAACTCATGAGAAAATGACAATTATCAAACACGTCCAAATAAGCTTATAAGACGACAATTATAAACCATAAACTCAAAAATGAGTCTTGCCAAACAGACCCACACTTGATCTGAACATTAAATAAATATTATTTGAACACAAAATATATTTAATTATGTCTTTTGCAATTTTTTATGTGTATTTAAATGTCTATGCAAGACTTTAGAAATGGATTCTCTCATGTATAATTTACATCTGAGAAGGTGAAATGTAATTAATTAGATGATAAAATTGGAAAATATATGCTAATATTACCTTGAAAATCAAAATGGTCATTCATTCTAGGACAATTTTTTTCCACGATGAATCACAAAAGAATTGCTATTTATTTATTTATTTACTTGTAACACCCTTTGAATATCCAGTTACACCCTAAAATCACCGAAATACCCCTATTATAAAATTAATTTTACAAAATCAAACTTTGACCCATTTTCTCTTCCTCTTCATGTTCTACGTCTTTTAACAATTATTGTCTTCATGAAGCAATTTTTGTCACATTTCAAATGTAATGTACCCCTTTAACAAACCCTTATTTACTTTGATTTTCTTTTTTGTTGGGGATTTTGGATGTGATCTCTTCAAATTGATGTTGATCATTTTGTGAGTTTATCAGTTTGACAAGTAAATATCCAGCTAATAATAATCTCAATTTTTTTGACTAAAGCAAACTTAACTATTATCATTAATCAACCAATGTTCAATACAAGAAGGATAAGACTAAAAAATACGGTGATTAGCCCAAGAACAGGTCGCTCTAGCTAAAGTATTTGCCTCATAACAAACTTCACCTCGAAGTTGAAATGTAAAGATAACTGATAAATAATACTATAAACAATAGCATAGAATTCTGAATCACCATGACCCGAAGACAATAGCGCTTGCACTAAAGTAGTTGAGTCGGACTCGAAGAGAACCCGTTCCTATCTGCTCACATCAACAAAGTGAATGGCATCGAGTAAGGCTAGTGCATCCCCTTCCAAAACTGTCATATTTGCTCGCTGCCATTTTGTTTGAGCTCGAATATATTGTCCACGGGAGTCTCTAACACAACATGCAAAAAATATAAGATGGTGACAGTCATGTAACACGACATCCTCATTGCACTTCAACCACGTCTCTCTCAGTTTAGCCCAAACTAATCGAGACATTGCTGGTCTGATGGCTTTATTTCTTTGGCAAATTTGGACTGCACGTAATGTTGTCATTTGGAATGACGCTCGTCATACTTCAACAAGCATTGGAAGGACAACACTAGATACATGACAACAATGGCAAGAGGTTCATGAACAGACGTCACCACTATTGTGCAACACGGGCAGAATAGATTAGTGGTAATCTCAATTAGTTATTGAACAATCAAAGACTGTTGAATTATAAATATGAAGAACAAATGAAATTTGATTCAATTTGTAAAAATATGGATGTGAATGAATTTATTTTAGTCTTGGATCATGTTTTCGTTTTGAAAGACACCTGAAATTAGTGGTAAAAAACTCAAGTCTATATGATCCAGCAAGTTGGAGTTAGATTCAAGGAGTGAAAATGTTTTAGCAATTGAAGGCAAAATAAAAAATAAAATAAAATATGAATATGGTTTGAGTGCAACTAGGGGTGGAAAAATTGGCTCAACTCGTCGGTCCGGCCTGTTTAATCCACTATTTTTGGTGGGCTGAGTCGAGGTTTTGAACTCGTTTCTTAAAGTTGACTCGCCCCGCTTAACTCCTTGAAAAAATGGGGTGGGCACGGGCCGCCCCACTTAACTCGTTTTTCTTTCTTTTCTTGGAATTATATTATCCTTTTGAATTTATTTTGGTTGTTGGATTTATTTTAGATTTGTTTTATGTTGACGATTTTTCCTTATTTTGTGATTAAGTATTGTTGAGTTCGACAATTTGTTAATTATCTTGTTTTTACCATTATTTCTTTTTATTTCTATTATTTTATATTTTTTATGATAAAAGCAACATAGTTTTTTGTTACAATTATGTTGTAAAAAAATGCATTAAAAAAAGCTGTTCTCTAAAATAAAAGTTTTTTAATTGGTGGACCGACCCGCCAACTCGTTTGTCCGCCATTAAATGGGACGGGGTGAGATCTTGGACTCGGTGACCTAATTTGACTCGGCTCGTCTCGTCCTATTTTAAGCGAGCTTATGCGGGATAGACCTAAATGGGGCGGGACAGGCCGCCCTGCTTAACTATTTTTTCTTTCTTTTTTTAGAATTATTTTATCCTTTTGAATTTATTTTGTTTGTTGAATTTATTTTAGTTTGTTTTATGTTTACGATTTTTCCTTATTTTGCAACTTTTTTCTAAGCAAAAGAAGGGGTGCAGAGGGGTCTCCTGCTGCAGAACCCTAATCATATATAAAAAGAAAGAAGTACAAAAATTGAGGGGGGACAAAACCAAAACCCTCAAGAAAATTAAAAGCTAACAGGAAAAACAAAAACCCAAAGCAAAAACAAGAGAGAAAAGACCCGCAAAAGAGCTAGCGAGGTGAACGGCTTGAGGTACCCACCTTGAAACCTTTAAACGCTTCAGACTGCTGCTTCTTGCTCTTCTTCTTTCTTGGGACCACAAGTTGAAATGGTGGCCAGTGTCTCTTGCTAAATCAACAGTTTCATTTTTTTGACCCATGTTAGCCCAAGGATCACTCAAAAAATCCATAGTTTGCAGGGCCACAGTAGGGACAAGTCCTAAAACTTGCATATCGTGAATAACATTTGCACTAAAATTTGACAAGTTAGGGTCGGTCCCAACTACGGAATTATTCGTTCCCAATTCCTGATCAAAGTCACTCAGAGTATGATCATTACCGTAATCCATATCAGTCACCGCATCACGCCAAGGGCCAATGATACGCATATCAGCAAAAGAATTGCTCTGTTGATTCCCATTATGTATCTCAGCCAAAGCTAAGGTGTGTTCCACTTGCACAACACGCACATGAAGAGTTTCAACAGTAGAAGATGCCTCTTCCACAAACTTAATAGCATCTTCTACATTCATTGTAGTTGCCATCTCTCTAGACCTTATAATATCAATAATAAGTAGATCCTCATCTACAATGATTTTGATGCATCTTGAGTGTTGCACAATAGCATCAATTTTTTCAACCTCATGTTGTCTAGCCTGCTGAGGAATGGGGTGCTTCACAGTTTCAGATGCCTCACCCTTGTGAGCATTCTCTTTTTGTTTCTTAGCAACCTCCTTGGAGGCATTATAATTGTTATGCAACCATTTACATTGACCAATAGAATGACCAATTGTTGCATAATTGTTTCAGTAATCAGGAAACCATTCATATTGAATTTCAACATAAAAGGAAAACCCTTCACGTTTAACCATAATCTCATTAAAAATTCTTTTGGAAAGGTCAAGATCAACCAAGATCCTCGCATAATGGCCAAAAGTGCGATTCTTAGTCGCATTATCTAAAGCTATAGGGGTTTCCACCCCATTGGCAATTTCAAACAAAGTTGTATGTCTCCAATATTCTTGAGGGAGATCTATCAATCTAATCCATACTTGCACATGAGTTTGTTTATGATTGCGAATGCTAAAATCAGGAGACCATTTAGAGAGACGGAGAATACCTGGCTTGAGATTCCAAGAACCCGCTGCCCAAATTTTCTTCAAGTCTTCAATGGAAGAAAACTCAAAATCAAAAAAACCTTTCCCCAAAGGAATGATCTTCCAATTTCCATTAGGCTTCCATAATACAAGTAATTTCTCATGAAGGTTACTAGCAGAGATTGGTTTATCGCCTTTGCTCAAATATAGTCTTCCACGAAGATTATGTTTGCAATCTTTATATCCTTTCTCATATTCGACCTGTGAAATTTTGATACAAAGAGAATCCCCTTTGATTGCAGGTTTCGGCAATTGATTCTGTTGAATATTGCAAGTAATTGTCACTGCTTGTGCAAAAGTGCGGTTGTTGCTACCCGCCGGAGACGGAGCTACAGACGCCATAATAGCCAAACCCAACAAATACACAACATAGAACCAAATAGCACAAACCAAGATACAGAGACACCCAAAAACCAGTACAAACAAGCGAAATTGAAAGCCAATCGTGACCCACAATACAACTTGAAAGTGAAAAGGAGAGGAGCACCTTACCCTTAGCGAGAGCCTAAAACGTCGAGCACACCAGATCGAGAGCACCAAAACGTCAAGGATCGGAGACAGATCTGCTGAGAGCGGAGGCCAAAATGGTTCATCTGCCACTCAAAAATCCCTACACGTTCACGCCAAAAGGTGAACAACAGATCAAGAAGAAGAAGAAGAAGAAAGCCAGTCGTTGCCGGCGGCGTCAAACCCTTAGAGGGTTACTGTTCATCGCAATCGCCATCTTTTTCTTAGGTATGTAAACTACGTCATTGGTTTATCATAAATTATCTTGTTTTGCAATTAAGTATGATGTTGAGTTCAAAAACTTATTAATTATCTTGTTTTTACCATAAATTTATTTGATTTCTATTCTTTTTTATGATAAAAGCAACATAATTTTTTGTTACAATTATGTTGTAAAAAAATGCATTAAAAAAAGTTTTTTTTTCTCTAAAATAAAAGTTTTTGTTTGGAGGGTCGACCCGCCAACTCGTTTGTCCGCCACTAAACGGGGTGGGGTGAGTTTGAACTCGGTCACCTAATTTGACTCGGCTCGTTTTAAGCGGGCTTATGCGAAGTAGACCTAAATGGAGCGGGACGGGCCGCCCCGCTTAACTCATTTTTCTTTCTTTTTTTAGAATTATTTTATACTTTTGGATTTATTTTAGTTGCTGGATTAATTTAGATTTGTTTTATGTTGCGAATTTGTTTTATGTTGGCAATTTTTCCTTATTTTGCAATTAAGTGTGATGTTGAGTTCAACAATTTGTTACTCCATCCGGTCTCAAATATAAGAAAAGATTCATTTTTTAGGTTCATTGAATAATTAATGTATCTGCTTTACAATGTAGACCAGATACATTAACTACTCAATGAACCTAAAAAAAGGAATCTTTTCTTATATTTGAGACCGGAGGGAGTAATTATCTTGTTTTTACCATACATTTATTTGATTTCTATTCTTTTATATTTTTTAAGATAAAAGCGACATAGTTTTTTTGTTACAATTATGTCATAAAAAAATGCATTAAAAAAGTTGTTGTTTTTTCTCTAAAATAAAAGTTTTTTGTTTGGTGGACAGACCTGCCAACTCGTTTGTCCGCCACTATACGGGGTGAGATTTTGAACTCGGTCACATAATTTGACTCGGTTCATCCCGTCCCATTTTAAGCAGACCTAAATGGGGCGGACCCGGTCGCCCTGCGTAACTCGTTTTTCTTTCTTTTTTAGAATTATTTCATCCTTTTGGATTTATTTTGGTTGTTGAATTTATTTTATATTTGTTTTATGTTGGCAATATTTCTTTATTTTGCGATTAACTACGATGTTGGGTTCGACAATTTGTTAATTATCTTGTTTTTACTGTAAATTTATTTGATTTCTTTTCTTTTATATATTTTTATGATAAAAGCAACATAGTTTTTTGTTAAAATTATGTTGTAAAAAAATGCATTAAAAAAAGTTTTTTTTCCCTCTAAAATAAAAGTTTTTGTTTGATGGGCCGACCCGCCAACTCGTTTGTCCGCTACTTAACAAGGCGATGTGAGATTTTGAACTCGATCACCTAATTTAACTCGAATCGCCTCGTCCGTTTTAAGCAGGCTTATGCAGGATAGACCTAAATGGAGCGGGCAAACCGACCGCTTTGTTATCCCTAGGTGTAACCAAACATTTTTGGGGTGTTACTAGAAAAAGTGTTATGTTACCCATCAAATTGGAAAAGAAAAAAAAAAGTTTTATGTTTTAAGGTTTTTAATCTATACAAGCTTTGTATCAATTGATAGGAGTGATAAATATAATAGGATGAAAGGAGTAAATCTGAATCATATACGAATATGATATATGGATTATCATGAATAAAAGCTGCTTTTAGTATAAAAAAAAAAACAATTAAAAAGTTATTTATTGATCACATGACCACTTAAAAAAATCCTAACAATTTTTTTTTGTCTATTGTTCTTTAAGAAAAAATGATTTTATCAATTGTATTTTTAAGGAATGATTTTATCTTTTGTTAAAATGCATCCCTCTCATTTGTAATGATTAATGTGTAATTGGTGTACTAGCTACTAGCTGTAAGACCCAAGTGTTGATCACCATTTGGTAACTTGGATGGAGCTTCCTAACTCAAGACAGAAATGAAGGAGTAATGTCGATGGTGATCAAGGGAAGTAACAGAAAGTTATGAAGAAAATAAGGGTCCTAAAATGCATTTGTTGCTAACCATTTGGATGTCTAAAATCCAAAATGCACGAGATTCCCCTTCATATATTTTTTTTTTTTTATAATTTTGATATTGGGATTGGAAAATTGAAATGAGAAAAAAATAATAAATGAAAAAAAGTAAAATAATCCGTCGACAGCAGGATTCGAACCTGCGCAGGCAAAGCCCAACAGATTTCGAGTCTGTCTCCTTAACCACTCGGACATATCGACGCCTTTCTGTTAATCACTCGCATATACTATTATTAAAACCATAAACATATTTGATCGTAGAAAAAAAAAACCATGAACATTTTTTTTTTGGAAACCTGTATTAAGTAAACAAATAGCATAGAAAATAAATGTGTTATAACTTATAAGATATTTGAATACTTTAGTCACCATTTTACCAAAAATGAATTTTGTGAAGACACTTATTTAAAATCTTTATTTCATGTTTTTGAAAATTATCAAATTTATAATCACTTCCAAGTTTATATATTTTTTTAGTAAATAGAAGTTCTTATTTATAAATATTAAAATGTAATCTTTTTAATGGCTCTGTTATTTTCACTTGGATAGTGTATCCTTATTACTCAATAATGAATTTGCCCATTTGATTCTTTGAGAAATGGTTTTGCAACATTTTGCACTTTCTTTCTTATCAAACAACAGAAGCTTAAATTTTCAGTGGCCTATGGTATCTAATTTTTTTTTCCCTTATGAAACAACTCAATGTTCTTGGCTTTAGCCAGCCATTTCTTTTGAATCTTTCATAGTCTTTCCCATTTAATATTAGCACCCTTTTATTTCCATATGAGGGAGGTTCTTACAACTGAAACTAGGTAATAAGCAAAATATAGAATTGCACTTACAAATATCATGAAAATACATTATACACAACATTGTTTAACTGCGAAAGTCATACTCATGACAAGTTCTATTTGCAGTTTCTAGGGATTATTACATGAGAACATGAACTAATTTTGAGCGTTGGAGCGTCTAGACTTCACCTAGAAAGTTCATCTGGCTCATCGATGAGGCGACGGTTGACCTTATTTTTTCCCATGTTGGCATCACTCTTTCCATAATGCAAAATGAATGCTTAGCCTTCGCTTCCACTTTTCGAACAGTGCTAACTCTAAGATATGATGCTTTGATGCAACTTTTGGGTGTATCGGTGCCTTGATAAGCCTTACAGATATAGGTTAAGAAGTTTTCATAATCCTGCAGCAAAAGAAATAAGCAAATTCATGTAAGCTCCAAGCATAATGTTGCGTAAATTTCGAGCACTGAAATAAGCATTTGTATCATGCCAGATACCGAATCGCAAGACTAACCTCGTAGAGTGGTTCTCCATCCACAACTACCCATGGAACGTACTCGTGAGGAGGCTGTAGAGCATTTGTTTCATCTGCATACTTTAGCTCCAACTGCATCGAGATAAAAAAGTTCAGCCAAACAATGGTATGACTCAAACACACGTCTGTCATAAACTCATATCTTTATTTACCATCAAAATACACATAAAGAACCTTTTTCAAGTATATCATGAAGAAAGAGCCAAGTTAATTAAGAAGCAATGAGTTGGTAGATCTGCAGTATATTGTTTTTTTGTAGTGGTTGCAGCAAAGAAGTGCTTATCACCAATATTATACTAGTTCGGAATTCCGTAGAAAATCAAAACTAGAGGAATTCTACTATAGCAGGTTTTGAAATTGGTTTCAATGCTTTAGATATATGGCTGATTAGAAGTAGACAAGGATATCATAAAGGTAGAAAAAAGCATTTCCACTATCACTAGATTAACCATCACAATTTTGCTTGAGATGGTAATTGTTCCTGAATAAACTTCAACAATGATATATAGACTCGGCCATCTATAATAACTTTGTTACTGCCTGGATAACATTTTGCAAGTTAGGGGTAGGGACTATATCGAAAAGGGGATTTTGCCAACCAAATTATCATGAAGAGATATGACTGTTCCGAAATTATAATAAATTGACAGTTCTATTACAGCAAAGAAGCCACGAGTCATATTACACTACTTTGTGTCCTGTAAAAAGCAAAGTTAGGACCAATTTCTTTAGGTGATTATTGGAATAAGTAAAAAGAAATTGTCATTAGTCATTTTATTTTGTTGAATCAAAGAAAAACAAGCAGTAAATGAGCACGGAACAAATGCCAGATCAAAGCATTGTCATTAGCACCAAACCACTATCCAAGTGAGGGGTGTGTCCGACACACTATTTTCAACCACTTTTTATCATTAGGTGAAATTCAAACTTGGGTCCACTCCCTAATCGGTAAGACCTAAATGGGTTTCAATCTACGTTGAAACTTAAAGAGAGTGTGTTGTTAGTGTAACTTCAATCCAAATTTTACATGATAGAACCAGTAACAGCTAGTTGGCACTTGGCATAAGTACTGAGTTTCAATTATATATTCTTCTTTGTGCGATTAGTTTAAATAAAGAATCAAGAATGCTCCACCATTCTAGTTCCATAAGATCGTTTCCTTTAGCAGTGTTAGTAAAACTTCAAGGTTCATACAAAAAATTATAGAATGACAGAAAATGGGAATTTACACACTACAATCTCAGTGAGAGCACATTATTTCAAGGAAAACAAAAAAAAAAACGAACCTCGTTTCCGCGTTCACTACGATAACAATCATTAACAAGTTTTGAATCCAGACCCAGTTTCTCAAAACAAGATTCCCACTCTGTGCGCTTACCCTGATACGCCAGATCCTCAACACAATAGATGAAAGAGAAATGCTTTTCCTGCAAAAAGGAGACAATCATATAAATAAAATACCTATACGGCTATAATAATGAGATACATTTTAATGAACCAAAATAAAAAGCTGATTAAGAAATATCTGCAACATTACAAAGGCTTAATTGTTACATTGATCCCCTTTTTATCATGTTCACGAAAATTGAATGAACAATGACCTATTCTATAATCAACTTAATTAAGCGTTAATGGCATAAACACTTATTATATGAGTGCTTACGTATAAGTTTTTTCTACAACAAAAGATAAAATAAAGTCAAATAGTTTTCATATAAGCTATAAGTTATCCTGATATGAAAATAAGCTGAAATCGGCTTATGAATATGTCATAAGCTCTATCAAACAATCTCACATGTACTTGTGCCAGTAGGTAAACTCAAATAAGTCAATCGACACATGTCACAAGTCTATAATTACCATGGAAATTATGAATTACCAAACAACTGCTCTTGTTTAATTTTTTTCAACTAATATTAATTATCATAGTAGTCCTCATTCTAATTAAAGAAAGTTCCCTACAAATAATTAATGAGGTGGTACAGGATTCGAATACCGGCAACAGATAAAATAATAACATAACAGTTAACATTCTAACCTTTGCCATTAAAAAAAAACAATACAAAACACTCATATGTTTTCACAATTGCATGGTAATTTCAGTGTCGCATACGATGTCCGTATTGTGATATTCAGATAACACAATTCAATTGTTAAAGGGACAAAGAAATTGTTACCAGTTGAGGCCAGATATCAATAGCACAAGCTTCAACCGTGTTCAACAAACACTCATATGGACCATGCTGCAATTTTGATCAATCACCAAACCCAACTTAATCAATTAATTCATCAATCAAATCAGATATATAAAAATTAGAAAATCAGAGAAGATGGAAAATTACCTGGCAATCAAAAGTGGAGTTACCTCTAAGCTTAGCATTACCCCATGGAACAAGTTTAAGGTCAACAATTGAGAGAAGATCATGTTTGAAGATTTTAGGTAGGTAATTAACAATGAAATTGGCACTGTAAGGACACAAGCTTTCATAGTATAATTCTAAGGAAACTTTGTTGTGAGATTGAGAAGGAGAGAATAAGGAAAAGAAAGAGATGAACAAGATTAGAGAAAGAGAAAAAGTGTTTGAAGAAGAAGAAACCATAGCTGAACTGAACTGAATCTCAAAGTAGTTGAGAAGAATAAGAAAAGAAACTATATTTTGCATACGTGGTACGAGTAGGACCCAACATTAAACACCTGGACAATATTTTTCTTCTTTTTTGTCTTGTTTCTCAACCAAACAAGCAACAGTCTCTTTTATTATTTTCTTAAGGTAATCTGTGTTTAGCAAGTTTTTGGATCAGTAAAAATATATTTAAGGCTAAATTATCCCTCAAAACAAAGTTTTTGGTTCTTAAAAATATAATCACGTATTTAATTTATATGCACTGTCAGTGTAAAACTATTTTACATGTTCATCCAATCATTTGTCTCTACATTGTTTATTGTGTTTAAAAACATATGACTTGTCACATTCATTAAATGATGTAGCAACATACAATTGGACGCATGTGTAAAATAACTTTACTCCGACGGTGTACTGAAATTAAAATCTTTCGTTTAAATCCCTTAGAAACATCGTGTAAATACAGTATACGCAAGGATGTATAATGTATCTAACTGAGAAATAGCCAAAATACTGAATTTCACTTACAAACATCATACACTATACACAACAGTGTTTAACTGAGAAAGTACTACTAAATCACGACAAGTTTTATTTGCAGTTTTCTAAGGATTATTACAAGAGAACATGAACAAACTGATTCTATGTTACACACAACATTGGCACAATTAAACTGCACCTACAAAGTTCATCCATGAGGTAATGGTTGACTTTATTTTTTCCCACGTTGGCATCACTCTTTCCATAACGCAGAATGAATGCTTAGCCTTCGCTTCCACTTCTCGAACAGTACTAAGAAATGATGCTCCAGTGCAAACTTGAGGTGCATCGGTGCCTTGATAAGCCTTACAGATATAGGTTAAGAAGTTTCTATAATCCTGCAACAAATTTTTTTTGCAAATTCATGTGAGTTTCAGGACATATGTAATGTGATCCATTATATAATATACACCATATATGTGTAAAATCAATCTTAATTGTCATATTATTTATTAGAGGTATAGCGTTGCAAAAATTTCAAGCACTGAAATAAGGCATATGTTTAGCTAGATACTGAATTGTAAGACTTACATCGTAGAGTGGTTCTCCATCGACAACTACCCACGGAACGTACGTGTGAGGAGGCTGTAAGGCATTTGTTTGATTTGCGTACTTTAGATCCAACTGCATCAAGATGATAAACGTTAGTTACTCGTGAGAGAGAGAGAGAGAAAAAGTCAGCCCAAACAAATGGTATATAGACTCAAAAACTCATATGTCATATCTATATAATCACCAAGATAGAGTCGAGTGTTAACATTCTGCAAGTATAGCAAAATGCTGAAGGACGAATGTTAAGAAGCAAAAAGAAGCACTAATTACCAATATTAAACTACTTCAGAATTCTGTAGCACATCAAAACCAGAGGAATTACTTCTATACCAGATTTTAGAATTGGTTTAAAGGCTACTTCATTAGATATGCCAGAATAGCAGTAGACAAGGACATCATTATGCAAGATAAAAGCATTGTCGCAAGCGCAAGATTAACTATCACAATTTCGCTTGATTTGGTAATTGTTCCTGAAAATATTTCAACAAGGGTAATGCTTAAGATAGCAAATATTTTCTCCACGACATGTTCACGATGTATGTTTAACTATGCTGACCAAGCTTATACCACAACTACCGCTTTTATTCCACCAATTCTGGAAATTATATCCTACCACCGTTTAACACATCAGCAATCGTGATTTTTCACGACAAATTGCTTCGCACTGTATAGCAGTGCTCTTTCAACAATGATAGATAAACTCAGCTCATCTATAACCACATCGTTACTGCCTAACTTTTTGCAAGGTATGGATAGGGAATATATTGAAAAAGGATTTTGCCAAATTATCATTAAGAAATATGATTGTTAAGACTTCAGAAGCTATAATAATTTGGCAGTTCTCTTATACCTTTCGGTACAAGTCCTATAATATCATATTACACCGCTTCAGTGTTCTGTAAAAATAAAAACAAGGTCCAATTATTTGAGGTAATTGTAGGAATAAGTCAAAAATATTACTTACATTAGTAATTTTATTTTGTTGACTTCAATAAAAACAAGCAGTAGATGAATACAGAACAAATGCCATATAAAAGCATTGTCGATAGCACCAGACCCTAAGGCCTAAGTGAAGAGTGTATCCAACAAACTCTCTCTAACACACTATTTTCAACACACTTTTTATCATTGGGTGAAATTTAATGTTGGGTCCGCTTATAAGTGAGACCTACCTGCATGGATTTCACTCAATAATAAAGAGTATGTTGAGACATAAAGAGAGATTGTTTCTAGCACAATTTTCCTTTCTTTTTTTTTTTGGTTATAATGGAAATACACAAAGTGTTTTATGTTTGAGTTCCGCAAAGTTATTTGTAGCTATTGATGTGAAGAAATTATTGAAAATAACTGAGTTTTATCCAAATGATTTTATAGAAGTGTTGGTAGTGGCGTTACACCATCAAGTTAAGAATTATGTTATAAATGTTCGATCTGACCCAAAATTTGCTAAGTTGAAAGGGCTTTCAGATCTTTGTGCAAAACTTGTAGAAACAAATAAGTGCAACACATTTGCAATGGTTTATAAACTTTTGAAGTTGGATTTGCTCTTGCCGGTAGCAACTGCAAGTGTTGAACATATTTTTTCACCTATGAAAGTTGTGAAGAGTAATATATGTAACAAAATGGATGATCAGTGGCTAAATGACCGTACGTATTGTATCAAAATATGTTATTTCATATTTTTAATATAGTTTGCATTATTGTTTCTTTGAAATTTTTAGCCCCACAAATACCAAAAGTCTGGATCCGCCACTGTTCTAGCGTTACTTCAATCCAAGTTTCACGTGATAGAACAAGTAACAGCTAGTTGAAATAAAGAATCAAGGCCACACCAACTCTGCATCTATATGATCACTTAAACATTCTAGTTCTCAAGTTCCATAATTTAGTTTCATTTTGCAGTGTTAGTAAAACTTCAAGGTTCATACCAATAATTATAGAAGAGAAGTTATTCAAAATAATTTGCAACACCCAAATACATTTCAGAATGGAAGAAAATGGCATTGTACACACTACTGCTATCTCGGCGAGAGCATGGTCTTTCAAGGACAAAAACTAAATCAGAAAAATAAAAAGAAAAAGAAAAAAAACTAACCTCTTTTCCATGCTCACTATGATAACAATGATCGACAAGTGATGAATCCAGACCCAGTTTCTCGTAACAAGATTCCCATTCTGCGTGCTTCCCCTGATACGACAGATCCTCAACACAATGGATGAAAGGAAAATGCTCGCTCTGTAAAAAGGCAAGAATCATATAAATGAAATTCTCACAACAATGAAATAAACGCAAAGCATTGTTACAATGAACTAAAAGAAAGACCAGTTTATGAAATAAACACATAAAAAGACAAAGAACATAACTCCAAGTCATTTCCAATATTAACTGGCCTTGAATGGATTATGAATTATACTATACACAACTTAATTAAGTGCTAATAGCATACGTGCTTACCATATAAATACTTATGTATAGTATATTTCTTTAACAAAAGAAAAATAAAGTCAAACCGGCTTCATATACTCTATAAGTTGTTTGCATAAGCTCTCCTGCAAAGCTTATGAAAATAGTTGAAATTAAAATATGTACGTGTCATAAGCTTTTTCCATGAGCTCTACCAAACAGTCTCAAAGTGCTTATGACAGTAGGTAAACTTAAATCAGTCAATCCAAACAAGTCATAAGTTTATAGTTACCATGAAAATCATGAATTACCAACCAGCTGCTTCTTTTTTTTAACTATTAATCCTAATTATCATAGTTTATTTTAGAGAGAAATTATGATTAATATTTAATAACAGTAGCACTAATTACCATTTTACAACTATCCCCTATGATGCACGGACACTTCTCGGATTAGGCGTGTCCCAGTGTCGGATACGTTTCGTGTCGGTGTCCGACACAACACCGACACTTCGACACTTGTAATTACACTGAATTATGTGATTTTTTCAAATTATTAGCTGTGTCGGCGTGTCAGTGTCCGTGTCATGTCCGGTGTCCGCATCCGTGCTTCATAGCCCCTATCTAATTTGAATTTCGTCACTTAAGATTACAAAGTCAAACTCTTGTCACTGAGCCGAAACCTCATACACACTAATAGTAATCATCATCACAATCAAAGAAATTCCCTTCTAATAATTGACTAATTGTGAAAACAGTACAGAAAACAACATGCATGTTAATTACCAGTTGAGGCCAGATATCAATAGCACATGCTTCAACCCTGTCCAGCAAGCACTCATCTGGACCATGCTGCAATTCTCATCAATCACCAAACCCAAATTAATTTAAAAATCACATAATATACTACTCCAGTCTCAAATATAAAAAAAATCAAACAAAGTTGACGTATCTGGTTAAAAATTTGAACCAATACACTATTTTGTTTGACTTTTTTCTTTCTTATATTCGAGACCGGAGCGCAATATATATGTAGGAGAAGAGAGGAAATTACCTGGCAAACAATGGTGGAGTTACCTCTGAGTTTAGCATTACCCCAAGGAACAAGTTTAAGGTCAACAATTGAGGTAAGGTCGTTTTGGAATATTTGTGGTAGATAATTGACTATGAAATTGGCACAGTAAGGACACAAGCTTTCATAGTATAATTCTAAGGAAACTTTCTTGTGGGATTGAGAAGGAGAAAATAAGGAAGAGAAAGAGATGAATAAGATTAGAGAAAGAGAAAACGTGTTGGAAGAAACCATGGCTGAATAGTGAATCAAGAAGGTTGAGATGAGGTAGAATTCGAGAAGTATAAGAAACTAGATTTTGCATGTGAAGTGGGACCCAACGTATGACTTGGGACAAAGAAAGCAGGAAGGAAAATATACGTGTAAATGAATTTGGTCCATATCAAGGGTGTATTCAATTCAAGATTTTTTGTGACAAATTCAATACGATAGTAGATGGATAATGTGAAATGAAATGAAGAATATAATACTCCCTTCTTCCTTATATATAAGTCTCTTTGCCTCTAATAAAAGAGTGCTTATATATAGGAACGGAGGGAGTATAATTTATTTTTTTTTTACTAAAATATTATTTAAATATTTTTTTTTAAGAAGAAACTAAAATAAAATATATTACCAACAAAAATTGTCTTTCCCAGCACAAAGTGTATTAAGGAAAGACAACACATTCAAGTAGTATTTACAACAAGAACTTGTATAAGAACAAGAAAGAAAAAACTTTTAGCTTATGCCCAACATGGTGAACGGACTAAGCCACCAGCCATGATAATTGAAGGGAAGTGTAACGAATTTTGCCTTCAACCACATAAAAGCGAGAGACTTAATCTTATCAACCACCTGTATAACCGAGCATGCTTTATTATTAAATAGCCTGTTATTTCTTTCTTTCCAAATTTCCCAAACCGTCGCAAACCATATGACCTGAGAGATTGAGCGGCGCTTCTTTACAATTCCACCACTAATGTTGAACTGATTAAAGTGAGCCAACACCTGAGCTGGCACAACCGCAGAGATGCCAAGCCAGCTGTAAATAAAGTGACAAACTGACCCAAAAGTATTACAATGTAAAAATAAGTGTTGAGATGATTCAACTGCATCACAACCCGCCACACAAAATGTTGAAACACTGTCAAGAACACCACGATGATGCAGATTGTCCTTAGTAGGCAACCTGTCACAGAATAACCTCCAAGAAAATAAAACAACCTTCGAAGGGACATCTTTGTGCCAAAGGTCGGAAACTGTAACTGGAGAATCGACAACAGGATGCTCAATTAGGAAGCGATATGCACTACGAACAGAGAAAACATTAGAGGATTCCAATGTCCAAATCCAACTGTCATCCTTGTCGACCTGCAAAATAACATTGTGAAGCAATAATAACATTTCCCCTAACATCTCCTCCTCCCACACAAACAAACCCCGCCTCCAACTCCACGCCCCTCCCTCTTCTCCCCAGCCTAACTGACACATATCAAAAACTGATAACTCCTTAAACAACGACAAGTCATATAAACAACTAAATCTAACTCGAAACGAAACTCCACCAAGCCATACATCTGACCAAAAAAGAGTGTGTTTCCCGTTACCAAGAGAGCGGCGTAATTATCACTAAACCAACCCTCCCGACACAAAGCATAAATGTCAAGCCACCACATTGAGGCCTGTCGGCCACTCCCCTGAATTCGCCCCCCCTCCGTGCCATACCTCGAAGCCACGAGTTACTACTGTCTGTCAACAACCGCCACCCCCACCTACCTAACAATGCTAAATTAAACTCCCTAATTCTCCTTACCCCCAAACCAACAACCTCCTTACTCCTACAAACAGTGTTCCAGTCCACCCAAGATATTTTCCTATGGTCGTCACTCCCCCCCAAAAAAAACAAGTTAAAATAGATTCAATAGAGGAGATTATACCTGACGGAGCCTTGAAAAAGGAAAGAGCATAAACAGGCAGTGACGACAGGACAAACTTTAGAAGCACCAGAGGACCACCCAAAGACAAGTATTTTGATTTCCAACCGGACAGTCTAGCCTTAAGGCGATTAATAAGAGGCTCCCAAAGAGACAGGCGTCTTGCGTTTCCACCAATAGACATACCCAAATACACAAAAGGAATGGCACCCACCTTACAATTCAACACCATAGCCGCCTCCGACAACCAAGAGTTTGCAACATTCGCACCTACTAAGTGACTTTTAGAGAAATTCACTTTTAAACCCGACAACTTTTCAAAGAGAAGAAGAATAGCACGCATGGCCCGAATATTACCCCAAAATTTTTCACCCAATATCAAAGTGTCATCTGCAAACTGGAGGTGAGACACAGCCGTCAAATCACTACTTCCCACCATATAACCAGAGAACAGATTATTCGCCACCAAAGAGTCCATCAACACATTAAACCCCTCTGCAGCTAACATGAATAAAAAAGGAGAAAGAGGGTCACCTTGTCTCAGGCCCCTCCCCAAAGAGAATTCATCCGTTGGAGACCCATTAACCAAAACTGAGGCAGTGGCTGTCCTAATGCATTCATTTATCCATTTACGCCAAAGGGTCGGGAATCCCATTTTTATCATAACATCATCTAAGTAACCCCAATCTATTGAATCATATGCTTTCTCAAAATCCACCTTAAAAAGAAGCAATTCTTTCTTACACCTACGCGCCTCATCAATAATTTCATTAGCCACCAAAATGCCATCCATAATCTGACGACCTTTAATAAATGCGGACTAGGTGTCCGAAACAACAGAACCGATCACGGAGCGAAGACGACAAGCCAACACCTTCGCTAAAATTTTATACATGCTACCCACCAATGAAATCGGTCTGAAGTCATTCAGGCGCTGCGGACTATCAATCTTAGGGATAAGAGCAATAAAAGGGCTATTTATACCTTTTGCCAACCTACCATTCCGATGAAACTCTGACAAGAAACGCATCACATCATCCTTAAGGATGTCCCAAAAATCCTTTATGAAACCAAAATTAATCCCATCATGTCCTGGACATTTGAAGTTATCACATTCCCACACTACTGCCCGCACTTCTTCAATCGAGAATGGCTTAGTGATAACCGCCCCTTCCCTACCAGAAAAAAGACGGAAAATGAGCCCCTCCATGGTAGGCCGTTGTTCATGACATTTCTCGAAATGCGATGTAAAATGAGAAAACACCGCATTTCTCACATTTTGAACACCTTCAATCTGCACACCATTCACAAAAAATAACGGAATGAAATTCCTTCTGCGCCTACTTGACATCATGTCATGAAAGAACTTAGAGTTTGCATCACCTTCTCTTAACCATTGAATTCGAGATTGTTGCCAAGATATACTAGAATTAATACGCGCCAAAGAATACAACTCATCCGAGTAGCCATGAAGCTCCTCAATCTCATCATCACATAAGGTAACTAACTCGCCTTTCAAGTCCAAAGTCGCAATTTTCTCCTTCGGGTTCAAAATTCTTGCTGGTAAGTTCTGAAGATGAGTTTGGTGCCATTCTTTTAAAGCCAATTTGATAAGCTTTAATTTTTCTTTCAAGACATAGCTTCCCCAGCCTTCTACTTGAAGAGACCGACATCTATCACGGACAAAATTATTATAACCAGGAAGAGTCTCCCAACATTTCAGCATACACAAAGGTCTAGGACCCAATTTTCATCATCAATAGCAAGCACCAAAGGACAATGATCTGACAACCCACGAGCCATGGCCACCTGAGAACAATTAGGCCATGTCAAGCACCAACTTTCAGATAACAAAAACCGATCAATGCGACTCATCGACCTCCTGTCCCCCCGAAACCACGTAAACATGCGGCCCTGGAGAGGGAGATCCAACAAAACCGACCCATTTATAAAATTGTTAAAATTGTCGCTCCATATTGTATTAAACACAGCACCCACACTTCGACATTCTTCTATTCTGCGGACTGTATTAAAATCACCACATACACACACATTCTGATCTGACAAGGTACCCAGTATGATAGATAGATTATTCCATAGGACATGCGGACGAGATGCATCACAAGGGGCATAGACATTAAACACAGCAAAACGATGACCTGTCTTCAAAAAACACCCTAATATCACCAGCACATGATCAAAGGACATAGTTGCCCACACCTTGACTTCTGTAACATCCCAAATAGTGATCAGACCTCCAGAAGCCCCCACTGAAGGTTGAAAAGAAAAATCAGCTTTGACATCACCCCAAATAAATTTACAAACTGTATTATCAAACACAGACAACTTTGTTTCATGTAAACAGAGAATAAATGGTTTTTTCTCCCGCACCAAATTACCCACCTCTTTCCTTTTTTCAAAACTCCCAAGGCCCCTAACATTCCAAGAAATTATTTTCATTATAAAACACACAACACCAACTCCACCCCTTCCCTCACTACAAACCACAAAAACGACCTACACATCATTCCCACTACCACCATTATTTTTCCTTCCTATCCCTGATAAGACGTCAAACATATTATTTTTATCACCAGCAAACTTCAAACCAACCACCTTCCCTATTTCACAGACATCCTGAGATAACTTATTTTCCTTACCATGAAGCACCAACCAACTCTGCCAATCGTTATTAACAGATGACTGAGACTCATTAGTAGCAGAAACATTAATAGACATGTGTTGAGGCTTATCAGATAACGTCTTACGATGTTTCATCTTCCTTTTCAAAACATGAATGACCTCTTTCCTATCTTTATCTGAGAGTCTCGCAATACGTTTAAGACTCTGAGCACAGTGACGTAAGGGGCCAGTACCTTGTTTCCTTGTATTCCATGGTGCAATTTTAGGATTAGAAATTACAGCACCCTTCGGATCAGACATCCATGGACCCACTGAATAAAGCTTTTATGTTTGTTTACCCACTCCAAACTCCACGGGCCAGACATTGACGAAGCGACCCTCCCTGGGGGACAAGATGTCGTTCTCTTAATCTTTCTTTTTTCTACAACAAAAGGATCCCTTGATCGATTTTTAACCACTACATCACATGTCTGTGCCAAGTTATTTTTAGAGAACACCACTGGCGCGTCAAAGAATGAACACGCAGCAGCTGCCTGCACTTTCATCGTCAAAGTTTCGCCTTGTGGCAAAGAGGTAGCTGACGGTGAAGGTGTATTTAGTGCAACATTTTGAACGTTACTGCTACCATGTGAAGAAACTAGAGTTGCATGCTTACTCACTTCCTCTTCAAAATCTGTCGTCAAATGATTCACAAGAGCATCAAAATCACCACACGCTACTACATCATCATGTATATCCGGACACTCATGAGAATCAACATCTTGTCCTTCCTCATCATCAAACAAACAAGCATCCTCGCCCAAAGCAAAACCCCACTCTTCGATAATTTGAAAATCAAAAAGGACACCATCTATCATTATACAAGCCTCTGTTTTGATAATCTCTAAAGATGAGGTTGACAGTAAAATCCGTGCATAATCGAAGCGGTCTCTATCCAAAGTAATATCATCAACCCGCAACAAACGTCCACAATCAAGGACACAAAGTTTAAAGAAATCAATATTCCATGCATGAAGTGGCACCCCATAAATACACACCCAAGCTCCTCTCTCTCGAACCAAAGCATCTTTATTCCATGGTACCGGTTTAGAGAAAAAATTATCAAAGAACTCAACCGCTTCAGATAATAAAGTACCCACATCTCCGCCATCAATAGTTCTTATAAACACCTTAATAGCCCCCAATGGAGTAAGAGCAATTTTATCAAAACTGGCATCATAAATCCGGCTCTGCAGCACAGGAATAACATCCCCATTCAACACAGACACCACCATAATGTGAAAAGATTCACTCTAAAATATGAAAATTAGTGCCATAATGTGTCATTAAGAAGATTTTTATATTAGTGGTCCTCTCAAAAAATAAAAAGGAGATATTTATTGGCTTTCAGATATTTTTATAAAAAAAATCTTTAAAAATTTGTTAGTGGTACTAGTATATACAAAATAATCACCACAAATATATATTTACGAAATAAGAGTTAATATAAAATTCTATTTAACATGGACATTCAAAATCAACATTTTTTAACTTGGCGATTCGGTGGCCTTTATGGCTATCCAGAAGATGAAAGACGACGCGATTCATGGAATGTAATTCGTACTTTAGCACAAGATAATTCTCTTCTATAGTGTATTATGAGAGATTTCAATGATACTTTATCAAATAAAGAGAAAATGATCACAATGGGACACCCATCATGGCTTATAAGAGGGTGTAGGGAGTCGGTGCAGGAAAGTGGTTTAGTTTATATCCCGCTTATATGATATTAGTTTACTTGAGTGCATAGGAGGGAGAAGAGGGATAGGGTGTATGAGAGATTGGATAGAGCAATGGCTATGCAATCATGGCTTGACATATTTCCAAATCCACAATTATCTAATCTGGTGGCATATAGGTTCGATCAATAACTGATCATTTTGCACTTATTTGAAGGCAATATAAGGAGAATCTTAATACATGTCTGATTTAAGAACATATGGATGATGGAGGAAGGGATGCATAGACATAGAGTAGTTATAGATACTCGAGGTAACGCTATGGGTCAACATGTCTGGATCGTTTGAATCAATCCAGGACATAATTAGAGAACTGGAGTAAGCAAATGCGAATGTGTTAAGAATAATTTGGTTGGCAAGAAAAATGATGTTAATATCCTTACCAAAAACTCTACTGTTGAAATTGTTAATGTTGAGAACCTTCAGAATGCTAATTCCATTGAAATGCATGAACTTGCTGAAAATTTTGAAAATTCATCTACTCATGATATCTCAGGGAAGGAAGGAACTAGTGGTGATATGATTGTTTCACCAGTAATCATGAAGGAGAATGATCCTTCAACACTAGTTCTTCATAATGCTTTTGAGTTACTAGAGGCAGATATTGCACTTCCTTCTAGGAAGGCTAGGTTACCTGATATGGATATTGCTACCAGCTTAAAGGATGGTTGTTTTGAGAAAATTGCACATTTTGAGGTTCCTAGTGAAAAAAGGCCCATGCAGTTTGTTGCTTCTTCATCACGCAACCAGTTGTTGAAGGATGTGTTTGGGTTGCAGTCTTGAACCATGCCTGCTGCTGTGTCACCTGGCCAGACTTTGGCCCCTAAGTCTGTTGAGCATGTTAAGAAGGTTCATGTGTTATCCCCTGTGGAATTGGTGACCCCCTGTGAAACTCAGCCAACTCTTTCTAGCAATGCAGCAACTATTCCAAGTGTGGAAATTCTAAAAGAAAAATGGGGTGATTTAGCCTCTGATTCTGATGAGCAGTTTTTGGCACATGTCTCTGGTTGTGCTATGCCTCAGCCTATCACTACTTACCACACCTCTCTATCCGCAGACAAGCTTCCTGTTTTGATGCCTCCAGTGCATACTGCAGTTGTTTGTTCTTCTGAAGCTCAGCGAAGTGTGGACATTTTACAAAAGTTTTGGGGGGATTATACCAATGATGAGCATGAGCACGAGTCTAGCCTTGTTTGTCCATCAGCAGCTAGAAACAAAAAGCAAAAGAAGCAGACAAATAGACAAGTTTCACCAATAAGCACAAGTAGTGAGCACATACAAACTCGTTCCAAAAAGGGTGTTATCAAAAGCAATCCCAAATATTGTGATTAGAGGATTAGGAAGGTTTGACACTCATATCTGATTAGAATTCTTTAGGGGTATGTGCAGCCCTTTGCTTTTCATGGCAGACTACTCTTTGTTTTTGTTGCTATAGGATAACATTTGGCTTCCTTTCTCTCTTTTGTGTAAACAGGTTCAGGCCTTAATCCTGGTTTGCATTTTATTTTCATTGCTTTGATAAAAAAAAATGCGAATGTGGTTTAGAAAAGCCATAGATAAATGTCGTAGACAGTTAGATAATTTAAGGGAGACTAAGGAAGATTGTTATAGATACTTGGTTAAAAGAGACAATATGATTCATCTATTGGCTCAAAAGGATGCATTTTGGAGCATACAGTGTGTGAATTGAAAATAAAAACTATTGTTTCAACAATAGTTTAGCAGCATTTTTGAGGTGTTTGTGAGCAATCATAGGTGCCTAAGGATCAATTTTATTGAGGGGGAGCCTTATTGGGTTTGCACAATCACATTAGGCATAGAGAAATCACACAAGTGAGATTAGACACCAAAGCCTTAAGATATTGAATTTTTGTGTCCTCTCACTTATACGTTGTTCAACCTCAACATGTGGGACTTTAGCTCACATCTAACAAATCATATATCTCCCTTAAGTGTGAGACTCTCTATGTCCATGATCGAGCACCAGAAATCTCTCTCACTCGCCCAATGGGTTGGATCATCATATTGGATAAGAGCAACCACTCAAGTAAGATTGGACACCACATACTCATGCTAAAACCTTAAAGAATTTGATTAATGGATCCTCTCACTTTTATATTTCTCAACTTTAACTTTTCATCAAATGTGGAACTTTAACTCACACTTGACATATCATACATGTTTAAAATAAAAATTGTACATTGACTAAAATAATTAAGACTTAAGTGTTTATAGAAAGGTGATTCTACTTAATACCTCTCCCCTTCCACCCAACCTCGTTATATCATACTTCCCTCACAGAATTCAGTTCACACTTCTCCCTTCTCACTCTCATTCACATGGATATTTCCATTTTGTCTTTCCCTATTTCTCTGAGCATAAACACCCTTCTCACTCTAATTGTCTTTATTCAGTTCAAGTCTATAATTTAAAAGAAATGGCCAAAAAAACAAAGATATGGAAAAAAAAAATTGGGGGAAATAGTGAAGACTTAAGCAAAATGTATCAATTTTTTACTATAGGATCAATTTTTGAATCGACACTGATTTATTTATATCATTAGTAACTTAAACGAAATGTTAAAGTAATAGGTCTAATGACTAAATTAAATGAATATTAAATCGTGAGTCCAAAATTTTATAAAATTTTAGATTTATCGATATTTATTGAACAAAGTTATTTTAATGAAAATGTTTATTGTTATGAGAAAGTATTGACAAGAAAGACAAAAATCCTATGTGGAAGCATGGAACTCTTATTTTTAATATTATATAAATTGTAGGTCGGATATGTTTAATTAATGTTTTAATTAAGGTACAAATAAAGTAAGATTGAGAACACTCACCTTAAAGAGCGAGTTCATTCTAATGTTCAAATAGTTATTTTTTATGAAAAAAAAGAACTTGTCAAGTAATTTAATGTCTTGAAATTCATTTTTTTAAGGTCAATAAGTGAAGTGTTTGAGATTCAAATCTCAATCCATATATATTTATACAATGTCTCCACCATCTGAGATAAACTTACAGAGACTTTATGAAAATATTTTAATAGTTATCAAAATGATGTTGTGTTTTTCATTTTTTAAGTTTAGAAGAAAAACGATGAAGATTTGTTGCTACTGCTATCATTAAATAATTAAGATCTCATAAAAATAATGAATAAAATCATAATCATGTACATTATTTCCCACGTTCCATTTTATCCATCTCTAGGGAGGAGTCTTCTAGCTTTACAAATGATAGAGTTTGACTCTCTCTTTGAGAACTTTCACCCTCTTTCAACATGTAAAAAAATGCATGAGGAGCCCAACCTACACATTTAAATAAGACAATTGAAGTAAGAAAATCAACTATTTGATCACTATTTTTAAAAACTTATACAATTTTCACTTTTTTTCAATAAATAGTTATTAACAAATTAAAAAGAAAAAAAATTGAGCCAAGAAGTTAACTTGTATTGTAAAAGTGTTTCATATTTTTAAAACAAAATAAAAATAGATAAGGTTTTATTTTATAAAACGGTTTTTAAAATTTATTTATTTATACCTATATATAAGGTGGATACATGGTTTTGAGATGGATTTTTCACCTTCAATTATATCCTTCATTTAAACTGCTATATATACAATTTTATTCTTTTACTTCATTTTTTAAATTTTTAATTAAAATTATTAAATCCCGTTAAAATAGGAACAACGCCACTATTATAAGAATTTAAAATATTAATTAAAAACTAGTTCTTCTTGACGAATTAAATTGAAAAATTAGTTAAATCCCATTAAAATATGAAGAACATCACTACAATAGGAACACTATTTGAAACAATTAAAATAGCTTATTTTAATCTTATTTTCCAAATATTTGATCATAGCATATGCTCAAAATGATACCACATTATGTATGCAATTAAGCGTAATAGAAAAGCGGATAGACGGACATGTCAGTGTCCATCTTTCCGCTAGATTGTATAAAGTTTTTTTAGTTTTGGACAAGCAAATTTTCACTAATATCCAATAAAAATAATTGACTTTTTTAGTCATGCAGTCAATTTGAAAATACCCTTTTATTAATTATGTGATATTACAAAATATTAAACTTTCATTTGAAGTTAGTGGCAAATTAGTTTACACTACTTAACTACCCTTATAATATATAGTTTAAAAAATACATCAAAACATAGTCAAATAATTCACTTCCTTAACTACCATCTAACATATATTTGTGTATTTCCTCAACAAAAAAAAATATTTGTGTATATTTGCTTATTTTTCTCTAGTTGTATTAGAGATTAGTCATATTAATATTAACAATAAAGAGTAGTCATAATTTGAATATTTGGTGATACTTTTCATTGGAGAAAAGAAAAACATGGTAAATAAGATATTAGTGAAGATAAATTAAACGATATAATGCCACCATCTTTACTAATGTATTTTTCATCAATTTTTGTTTACAATAATACGTACCATGAGCATAAGTGGGAAATGGAAAGAGTAGCAAATAACATGTTGAAGACACAGTAATTCCTAAAAAGCAACACATCAAATTAGCGAGTTAATAACACTGAAATTATTATAGGGAGAACAGATAAAGAATAAATGTAATGCATTGTATTATGAATCTAACTATAATGTTACATGATAAATTAATTAATTTAGTTACTGACCTATAAGACCGCCAGTAAACACATCAGTCCAATGATGCCAGTAATCATCTACTCGAGTAATTCCAACAAGGGCAGCAATGAGTAAAGGAAGCAAGACTATACTAAGTTTTCCAATATGGCCCCTACGATCAAACACTCTAATTTTTCCTGATAAATACCATGAAAGGAAACCAAGACCAGCAAAGGACCCTACATTTGATTAAATCATTAATTAATCACCAAATTAAAGATCAAATCATTCCATTACAATAACAAAAAACTTGCACAAGAAATGTTATTTATTCTAGATATTCAATATCTAGCTAGCACTCATTCAACCTTCTAGAAGGTCTTATGTCACCAACTATCATCTAAATTTTGATTTCAGGCTGTAATTTTCCAACACATTTGTTAATATTGACCATCACTCATCTTATCTAAAAAAAATGAAGATTATTCAAATATACAAGATCTTAAATTAATGGTCAAAATTAATTAATACATGTAAATATGTTATTTATAAATGTAGATAATTCAGTCCTTTTCAACTATCCAGAATTTTTATATGGATATGATCTATTACTTACATGATGTATGACCACTTGGAAAGCTTTTGTATCCTTCTTTTATAACTGACTTAATCCCGGTACAAATAACATCACCAGTTTCTTTGTCAAACACCTAATGCACCAATAAGAGTAAATATTCAATTTAGTTTATGGAATTATAGGTTTAGTCGATTTGATCTATAAAATTATTGAGATTGAGTACATTCAATTGCACTAGTCATAAGAAAATTCCAGAGACTAAACTTACCAACATCATATAATAAATTCAATTCTTATTTTAAAGTTCATTTTGAAACTTCGTTAGTTTCAACTATTAAATTACCACATTCTAATAATATCAATGCATAAACCGATGATTTTCTTGCAAAATAAGGTTTAGAAAGACCAAAAGTAAGAACAAAAACACACCGGTATTTTGTTGGGAAAACACCTTTGAAAAAAGTTAGGTCTTGGTCTACCAACTGCATCTTTAATGGAATCCGTGATAACTCCAGTTACTAGGCTAGCAAACAAGAGACCTAAGTATACAAAAACAAACAAGTGTTTCAATGTGTAAAAAATAAACAATATAATTAAATTGGTAAAATTGTTCTTGCGGTTCCAATCCTTTATTTTTTTTTCTGATTTAATTATTTATTTTAAAATGTCAACGTCGTTATTTTTAAAAAATATATTTAAATTCATCTAAAAACACATAAATTTTATCTTCATAGAAAAATCTCAAAAAATGCAGAAAATTTATCATTTTTGTTGTCTGCAATCTTCATCATCATCATTTTCGTTATTTTAAGCAAAGGAAAACACACAAGTGTGGCACCCCTTTATTTCAATCCTCATACTAATTCTCATGCCTAATCAGAGAGCTTTGTTTTCTTCATTTGGTACCAACATTTGATTTCCACAATTTCCTTGGTACTGATATTTGATTTTTCAACAACCCCTAAACCAAAATCTTCAACCCAAAAAAAAATCAAGTAAATTATATGTTTTCATCTCATACCAAATACAATACATCTATTCATTTGTACGCCTACTGCCCTCATAGTAGATCTGCCCCAACAGTTAAAGTAATTTTCTCAAATCTAGCCTATACTTTTTGTATATTTCCACCTTAGCTTTCACCAATACCTTTTAATCCAACCACACAATACTATCATTTTTTTTATATTTTCCACCCTAATTCTAACACTTGGTAGAATTCAGCGAGAAGGAAAATATCATAGTACAACCCCATTGAGACTGCTCGTGTAGTTTTTGGGACAAATTGAGAGTTCATATGTGTCAATCTTACAATTTTGGTGTTTTGTTATTGTCCACAATGAATAAAATTTAGGTTATGTATGAGAATCTAAGTTTATTTATGAGTTTTATGGGTTTTGGGATGAGTTTGTAAGTTTTTTTTTTTTATGTAAAAAGGGATATCATTGACATATTTAAAAACATAAAAGATCAAAATTGAATACAAGGGACTACAATAGCAACTTTGCTTAATAAGCTTAATAAAAACCATAAAAAATTAAGGATAAGAAAATACCCAATGTTGCATGGTGTAAATCATAGATATCTCCTCGGACAAAGTAAAATGCAATAAAGATGAGAATTGGGATGAAAATTGACAAGATCTGTTTCAAGGAATAACATTTAATAAAGGTTGTTTCCTTAAACTATAAAGTGCATCTTCAAAATGACAATGAGTTTAGCATAATCACGGTATATCACTGTAATTTTATTGTTAATCCGAAAACATGATTATTGGAATCAAAATAAGTACTTACTGGTACACCCCACATGGGTATAGTGTCTTCTTTATATGGAAACATAAGATCTTGCATCATGTCCTTACTAACATAACGATGAAAAGGTTCTATCATATTCAATAATCCATCCATAGCACCAAGGGCCAATATAATCAACCAATCACGCATATGAGCTAATGCCAACTTTGCTCCCGGTGATTGTGAAGCCATCTTTTCCAACTTTGGTTACCAAAAAAACTGTTATTTGATATTTCAGTACTAATATTTGTGCTATATGTTAGTATCATTGAAGTATCAAATAAATTTTTATCATTTTTATCTTGACAACATAATATGTTAGCACAAAGAACAATAGGGGGGAAAATAAAATGGCCTCTACAACATAATTTGAAATTACACAGGCTTGATCCTAATCATGCTTCAAAAATCTACAGATAAAGACAATAAATACAAAATTAATAGTAAAATATTTTAAAAGTCTAAATGAATTTTAAGTTTCTTTCATGTTTAGAATCATGGCAAGTTCGACGAAATTACGATGACATATTAATCATCACTGTGTTTGTATTTGCATCCAATTCATATTTTTTTTCTTTCCATCACAATGAAATAACGTCATGAAATTTAGAAGATAACAAATGAAGCTTCAACGGAACCATGCGGTGATTTTGTGGAAAGGGATACCAACCAAACACATACTATTATGAAATTTTAAAATTTAGTTGTTGCTGAAAATAAAATGCACATCGTAATTCTGGTAAACTTGCAACAAATATAAACATGTATAATTGACATAAATCAATTGCATATTATGTCACGAGGAGTCTGATTACAACATATCAATTATCAAAATGGAGGATATTCTCATAAATATTGATAGACATATATTACAAATCTCATGTCGATGACTAGTGAAATTATTGTTATAGACTAAATAAATGCTAAATGTATATTTGGATTGATGGTAGGATTATCAAAATCACATCGAGTCACAATGATTTTGAAAACAACTATATTTTGCATGTGTTTGAAAAGTATAAATCCAAGACGTCATTGCACATTCAAAGTGAAGCTCTATTTTGTAGCTTTCAAACGTCAAAGTAAATTTGCATTATTCGGCTTTGAAAATGACATTGTTAACACTAATTCAAACACGTTATTTGTAGATTCAACAAAATACCAGTGTCACCATGATTTTTCAAAACTCATCGCTCATCCAAAGATACACTTAATTGTTAAGAGACATTATGAGGTATCTCTCGCAGACTGTATGAAAAACAAATTCCTCCTATGATATATCACGTAAACATTGATGGCATTGAGAATAAAAAATTATTGGTCACTATATACATATGATCATAGAAAATAATTATAACAATAAAATAAAATTGAAAGGTATTTATAAATTAGTTAAGAGATACATACCTTAATGATAAAAACAAACCTTTAAACACAAAGCTTAGGCAGAAATATATGGAAAATTCGTTCTGCAAACTGCACGACCGATGTCCAGAGTAAAGATGTGATAGAACTTCACATAATGAAATAGTCTAATGAATGATTTGAGAAATAATTGCATCTTATCATCTAAAATTAGAATAAAGTGTTTATTACTAATCTCAATTAGTATGCATTTATCTTATATCTATTAATTATTTTAATTAATTCTTAAACTACCTTTTTAATCATTTCTTAAACTACTTATAATCAAATTCTATATATGATTTCAAATTATAATATTTTAATATAAGAGAATATACAATTACAATTACAAGTAGTTAATGATTAATGCAAGTAAGAAACAAATAATTATGAGCATTATTAACTCGCTCCTCTAGGGTTTTTGTACACACATATGGGAAATGGTATAAGACCCCATTTTTTATGAAGGTGTGCTTTAGCAATGAACATCTTTTATGTTTAGACAAAAAACATCAACCCTTTCTTTTAAAAAAAAAGTAAGTTGAAGCGAAATTATGTAATTTAACAATTTAATATTAATTCGTCTCCACCCAATCTACTTTACACCAATGTATCAAAAAAAAAACTACTTTACTCCATTACAGTACTCTTTTGTTTTTAGTTTTCAACTCGTTCTTTTTTGCCGATTCTTGCAACCAATTTATGTTTCCTCTTATCTTCACAAATCTCATCATCGGTCCTAATTCTTTCGTTTCAACATCCTCGACTTCCATTGCCTTCCTCGCCACCATGAGAAAGTTGATAAAAGGTAGATTTGTGATTTGCCGAATACTCGGTCTCTGACAACGAAGACTATGGCGGTTTCGATGACTTCCTTAGACCTTGTGCGGTCCCAATGACTTCCATTTGTGTCGCCAATTTAGAATCGATCCAAGGATGTGCCGCCGTTGGCAAATCTTACAACTTGCGGCACATCCTTGGAATTGAAAAAGAAGGGGAAAAAACAAATTGCTTATCCTCATTCAAATTTCAAATCAACAAAATCGTTAGAAATAAGTAACAATGACATCATTTGACACCACAAGCTATCTTCCCTGGCATCAGTTTGTACCTATGGGGACGTCAACATTGGTTAAAAACGAAATTGTTTCACCACAAACTATAAACCTCCGACATTAGATCGAACAAGGTTAGGGTGATTTGAAGAGACAACTTTTAGCACAACAATAATTCCATAAATAAATTAGGGAAGAAGAGGTGGAATAATAAATAAATTAAATTATTGAATTGCTTTTCAACTCACTTTCTTTTAAAAGGAAAAATTGGGGTTCTTTGTCCAAACATAAAAGGTGTTCATTGCTAAATTACACCTTCATAATAGTGAATGAGTGTGTTATAGCAGTCCCCTGTGTGCGTCTGTGAAGAGAGAGAGAGAGAGAGAGAGAGAGAGAGAGAGAGTTTTATGAATAAAAAATCAAATGATTAAATAAAGAATCGATCATTTAAAAAATAATAATGAAAAATATAGTTCCATATACTCTCTTTTCTGTAACATAATAATACTATAGATATTTTATGATAGGGAAATATACCCTAAATTGTTTTCAATTTGTAATAGTTTCAATTGTTACCCTCGTAAACTTCCTACCATTGTTTTCGACATGTAATTTCTCCTTTCTTATGGTTGACTAAAAATTAACACTGAATTGACTGTTGAAAGTACTCATGAGTTTGTAGAGGTTGTAGTATTTGTGGGATTCTACTAGTGGAAGCACAAATTACTTTTTCTCTCTCAGAGAATAAAGTACTCATGAGTCACATTTGAATCAAAGGGTCTACTAATCATTTGAGTACTCATTTGGATGCACAAACATTTGATGGTTGTTCTTTTCGTCGTTTGACCTATAGTTTATGAGAAGTATGCAACAAATGGACAATTTTTTTTTCTTTTGCCTTCTTCCATACAAGTAAACGTCATTCACAATTTTTGAGAAAGAAATTCTCGTGAAAATAAGATGACTTATTTTTTTTAGGTTTCTTCTTAATGCTTCAATTGTTTAAATTCTATCCAATACTTTATTGGTTCAGATTTGTCTTTCGCCAATGACTTGCATCATCTTCTTTTCGTTTTTATAATATTTTTATTTCTTTTTATTCTCTGGGTCAAGTTTATTTCCTTAAGTTCCTTTGTTTTTTGTCAATAATATTTGTTCGTGTTTTGTTAGTTTGAGGCAATGGTCTCAGCCTAATTGAGATGACTAATATTCTTTGATGTTGTTTGCTTTTGTATAAAAAATTGTCACAGTTCAATCTTAAAAAGTAATTATCAAGCTAATCGAATTACAAGTTCGTCTCTACTCAAATTTAAATATTGCTTTTAAGATTGTACATATTGTAGCAATAATAAAGTATTTAAGAAAAGAACTAGTTAATTGCTTTAGTGTTTATCAAGTAATAAACTATACTACCAGAGATGACATATTGGATTCATCCCTAACATAAGGAACAACTTCGAATGAGTTATATTTGTCCTTAGTGTAACACTTTTTTTTTTAGATCACTTTGTATACCTTAGTTTGCACACTCGGATAAATTAAATTTGATGTTTTATAAATCAAATTGACATCAAATATATTTCAGATGAGATTAGGTTGAACCTAAAAACAATTGATATAAAATTATAACATGGTAATTCAATATGAACTAAAAGCTAAAAGCTAAAAAAGAAATATTGATCTTGTTTAGAATTTTATCACGTTTTCAAAATCATAACACAAATCTCACAATACTTTATTACAAGTCTTGTAGACAAACTAACAAAGACTTCACACTCAACATATTGATAAAAAAACATCATTACCAACATAATAGAGCTAAAAACTAAGAGTGTGTAAATTATTCCTAAATGTTAGTTGAACTAATTCTTTAGACCTTAACACGTCCCTAGACTCGAATAAATCCAGTGTTATTGAATGGTTCATCAGTTAGGTTATACTCGCCCCTAACCTCCAACATGAGTTCAAATGAACATATTTTAAAAATCGCTATTGTTGTGCCGCTTGTAAGTATATTTGTATTATCCGAAATCACACTTTAAAAATATATATGATTTTATTTTGCAGTGAAAGATATAAAAAGTAGCATGCTAATTTTTTTCTATGTATGTCATAAACTAAGACAAACTTTCAATCTACTACCCTATATATGCTAAAATCTGCCAAAATACACTACCGTAAGTGTTCTTCCGTTATTGTTTTATTTGTCAAATTATCTACACTTCCTCGTGGCTCTTGGGGATAATCCATCGACATTTTCTTAATGCCCCCTCCATTCTTTTTGTCCGCTTTCGTAAATTCAAATTTACCTCAGTTTGTATTATATAATTTGTAGTGTTTTGTTGTTTCAGAATATAAAATTTAAAATTAGTCAAAATACAAGGACAATAAATTTTCCATTTAATCGCATTCTACCTTAATAATATCGACAAGATAATTGAACCACAACAATTTCAACAACATAGTTCAACATAATTTCAACAACGACGACGACGACAACAACAACAACAACAACAACTACAATAATAATAATAATAATCACGACAACATAATTAAACACAAACAAGATCTTGGAGGAACCAAACAATTTTTTTCATTTGGTTAATCCATGATTGCTCTTATTTCTTCACATGTCCTGGGGAAAATCAAGCTTGCTTGAATAGCATGAACGAATATCACCAAAATAGTGTCTAATTTGTGTGGTCCCTTTGAAGTTTGAACAATACTAACCAATTATAGAGAACATGGTTCATACATCATCGTCGTTCTAGAGTTTCATTTGGATGAACCCAATGCATCCATTTGAGTCGATAAAAAAACAATGATACTCAAAACACCATCCTTTTCATGTCGTCGTGGTTGAAACAACCATTAATTTATTCCAGTTGATCCTTTAAGTCAGACAATGTAACGTCAATACAAATCCTAAATAGATTGGGGTTCTGTTCTATTAAACTACAACTAACTAATGTTCATTTCTACTAGATAAATGTTCATTGTTTTGTGGTCTTGAGTGAAAATGTAACACACTAATTTATAGAAGTTTTGTGTGTTGTAAACCACATAAACTTTTGTGCATAGTAAACCTCATAAAATCCTGTCTTTTACAGGTTCGGATCATAAAAACTAAAACGTACCAAACCCCTAATTCATTAAACAAATTAGGCTACAGTAAATTGACAAATTTCAGATTCTATAAACCAAACATGTAAATGATGGTTCGATTAATAGAATTTGAACTAGGGATGCACATGATTTTGCAACTTCCCAAATTGTTCTAAAGATATACACTTTATGAACATAATATAAAAAAAATACACCACAATATAACCCATAAGACAATCCAAAATGCACTAACCAAGCATTAACCCATAATAGTTTCCAAAACGTAATACGCAAGCGTTAAAACAATATCATAAATAATATAATACACATGCGGTCAAATAAAATCTGAATGAGTTAAGATTAATCAAATAATAGCAACAAGGTTATGAAAGAGTCAAGATTAATCAAATAATGGAGAAAACATAGTCAGAGGAATGCCTTTAAGCAAAGATGTATCATCGTCTTCATCTTGACGAGGTTATGAAAGAACCACTAAAATAGGGATGATCACTGCAAAGGGTGGTCTTATAAGGACAATCATATTTATTATAGGATGCAATTGGGCAAGAACCCTTAAAAGCTTGAACCTTGTTTTCTTGATTTAATCTCTCTGTATAATGTAGCAATGAATTCTTCTTCATAATAGAGGGCGAACTCTAACGAGTAGTAGACTTAATTCTTTTCTTTATAACAAGGGGAATTTTGGTCCTTTCATATGGCTTTAAGGCGAACATACTAATACAAGGACAAAATCAGAAGAGAAAAAAAATTAGCATCTCTGAACGTTTGAATTGTAGAAACCGAAATGATGAAGAATCCATATCATATTTTATATACCACAAGACACCAAAAATTCATAAAAAGTTTAATCAAACCATAAAGATTTAAGAAAATATGTACTAACCTCTTATGTGGTTGAAAATTGACACAATGAATGAGAATTCTGATTTTTTTTAAGGGGGGTGGTGGTGGTGGGATTGTGAGGTTTTAGGTTATATTTTAAAAATGGAAAACGAAGGAAAGTAATTGAGCACTATATATTAGTATGTTTCAAATTTTATAATTCGAAAAGTATTTTTATGTTTCAGATTATAGAATCTAAATGAGGGTGAAATTGAAAATTCGAAGGAAAATTTAATATCACCCAAATATTCCATGCCTTGGACTAGTTCATACCACACATTAAATGCATCCTTCTAATTCAAACACCACCTGCTCACTCACTAATCCATGGACAAAAAACCTAAATAAGTCACCAGCCTCCAATATATTTTGAATTAAAGTGCTTGGATAAACATGTTTTATTCAACAATAATGCGGTGTAAGTAATAATGATATTAAAGTAACCCAAAAAAACTTAATAATGATATATTAATAATAAAGAAGTCATGCTAACCAGTATTCTCAGGATAGATTAAAGAATCTACAAATAAAATTTTTGTCTTAAAAATATAAAATGTTATTTTTAATCAAGTAATAATTACATAACTTTTTTATGAAAACTTAATTGTTGTGGATGCTTAACCAGTGCCATAAGTATACTGGTTAACATTCTCCATAATAAAAATATCTTCACCGTAGATCCGTTTTGACGAGCTCATTATTAAGGTAAAAATAATAAACAAGGGTACATTTTTGTCATGACCATAAAATTAATTTTTGAGATTATAGTTTTCCTAAAATTCCGATTGACTGGAACATTATTTTCGCAATTGTATTTGGTAAATTCTTGAAAATTTTAAAAATCTATTTTTAAACAATTTCTGTATTTTCTAAAAAATTGAATAGGCTACTTTTAAGACAATTTTTATATGTATCGTAATTTATTTTTTTGTGATCTATGTACCGTAATTCTTTAACACGTGCCTTTAAAAACATTTTTTTTTGAAAGAATGTGCCTTTGAAAACATGATATTCCTAACTAAATTTGTTAATGTTAAATTGCTAACCTCGTTTTCCCATGAAAATTTTATGGTAACCCTTAATCTTATACAAAAATTAATTACCTTAATAAATAAATTCAAATACACTTGAAAGAACATTCTCAACAAGTACAACCACCAACAAAAGTACCACAAACACAACCAAACCTTTTACAGTTCCCTCAAAATTCCCAAACTCACTTCAACAATGTCCACTGTTTCTTCCTTCATCACATTCACCTTCTTCTTCTTCACCATTTTCAACATAGCCTCTATCTCTGAAGCCATAGGTGTGAACTGGGGAACCATGGCTTCACACCCACTACCACCCATGAAAGTAGTGAAGCTTTTGAAGTCTAACAACATTAACAAAGTGAAACTGTTTGATGCAAAACCTGATGTTCTTCAAGCTCTTTCTGGGTCTAACATTGGTGTCACTGTTGGTATTCCTAATGTTTTGCTCAAAAGCTTGAATTCTTCTAGAAAAGTTGCTGATACTTGGGTTCATGATAATGTTACTCGCTATGTTTCTAATGGAGCTAAAATTGAGTATGTCACTTTTCTTTCTTCCTCTTTTTTTGTTTTTTGTGTGTTCTTATTTTAATTGTATATTTTCCCATTTTATATTATTTATTTAATTTTTATTTAATATATTGTTGGTTATTATTTTATTTTATTTTATTTTATTTCTCATAATTGTTGTTATGTCCTTTGGTATAATAACGTAAAGACTTGGTAAGTGAAACAAGAATTAGTCACTGAATGAGGAAGTTTTATAGCTTATAGAACAAATAATGTCACAGGTGACAACTGAATGTTATTTGAGTACTTGATCTATTAATGGTGCCAAAACCTATTAAACATGGACTCATTCACGTACACCAGACTAACACATGTTGATGTTGTCAACAATAATAATTTAGGAAAATGAATTAATAAAATGTAACTACATGTGCCGGAAGCCGACACATGTCAGATAAGAGACATCAGACACACTTTTGATCAGAAGTGTCGTGGTAGATGCCAAAACCCACAATTATAGAACAAACAATGCCATAGGTGTCAATTGAATGGGGTTTGTGTTATTAATAGTTAAGTTAGGGAAGAGTGGTGTGTAGCAGATTGGAATGTGTCAAAAGATAAAATGTAGCTACTGTGATAACTATGGGATAAAAGAAGTAAAATCAGCTAAGCCAATGTTCATTGCAAATGAAAGCAATGAATCAAATGCAGCAGTTTGTTAGAAAGAAACAGATTTACACTAACTATAGAGAATGCACAATTCACACATAAACTAAGGAAATAAATTGTACACCATTACAAGACAATTCCTATCCGAGAAATTTGGAGTCTTTCTCTATGAGAATGACTTTTCTGGTGAAGTTAATCCTCAAATTATATTATATCTCAATTTAATTAACAAAATGACCCTTTTCTTGAAAACTCTAATAAATTAAACCTTTTTATGCTGATTTTTCTCAAGGTTCCAATTCTACAATTTATGGGGAAAGAAACAGAATCAATGAAAAAATTTAAAAAAACATGTGATATTATACACCTAAAATTAAACAGGTATAAACCGATTTTCACAAGGTTCCAATCCTTTAATTAACAAAATCCCCCTGTTCTTAGAAATCCTAAAAATTAAATCTTTATAAATGAATGTTCTTTAATTTCCTTAGAAAACAAACAGAATAATGAAAATTCTAAAAAATCATCACATTCTCCTCCATACTGATTTTCGCCTTCAACACATAGATTCTCATTTGTGCACTAAGATTGAAATTC